>JAEEGL013930557.1_pt1 | contig 27000 bp, 22 predicted proteins | sample 9134231 | NCBI WGS metagenome assembly JAEEGL01 (sample SAMN16246548, study PRJNA631951) | gut metagenome | biome: gut microbiome; feature: rumen; material: fiber-attached | host: Bos | place: Iran: Karaj | collected 2018-10 | reverse complement strand
GGAGCGAGGCAGTTTGTTGTGCATGAAGCAGCAGAGATGATCTTGTCATCCTTTGTGAGAGTCTTCTCGTTAACGCTGTAAACGATAGTAGGAAGATCGTTGCCTGCGGGAGCAGAAATAACTACCTTCTTAGCGCCAGCGTCGATATGAGCCTGGGACTTGTCCTTGGAGCAGTAGAAACCTGTGCACTCGAGAACAACGTCAACGCCGATCTCGCCCCAGGGGAGCTCAGCAGCGTTAGCCTTAGCGTAGATCTGGAGAGTCTTGCCGTCTACTGTGAGAGTACCAGCCTCGTCATCAGCGGAAACAGTGTGAAGGTTCTCACCGATCTTGCCGGCATAACCGCCCTGTGCTGTATCGTACTTCAGAAGGTGAGCGAGCATGGAAGGCTTTGTGAGGTCGTTGATAGCAACTACCTCGTAACCCTCAGCACCGAACATCTGTCTGAAAGCGAGACGACCGATACGGCCGAAACCATTAATAGCAACTTTAACTGACATTGGAAATTACCTCCTAAATAATTTATATTTATATTATACAGCAGAGTGCTGGAATTTTCAAGAGGAATCAATAAAAATGCCGCTTTTTCTAACAAACTCATACATTCAACAAGCGGTTTTGTGCACTTCTTATAAAATCAACACCGAAATCTTGTGTGAGAAAAAAGTAAACTGCTATTCCATTTTACGAAAAAAAGGTGTATAATATAAAGGTGATTTAAATGCCGGAGGCAAATGGAATATGAGCAGAAAAGACGAACTGAGGGAGCTTTTCGGCAATCCCTTCATGTCAGACTATATGGCGTACTGCGACGAGATAGTGCGCCGCGCTGTCACGGGCATTTCTGCGGCGTGCGACTTCATCGACGGCTCGCCCGAGGAGCGCGGACAGTCAAAAAAGATCATTCTCGATATGTGCCGGAGCGTCATGCGCACTGCTGAACTCAGCGGCGCCCTCGCGGATGCGGCTGACGGCGATGTGAAGCGTGAGCTCACGGACGTGGACTCCTTTCTGAGCGAGCTCGTGCTCGGCTGCAAGGGCGTCCTCGGGGAGAGGGCGGATATAAGCGTCAGGGAGCGCTGCGGGGCAGCGGTCCTGACAGACCGGACGCTGCTGACCTTTTTTATGCTGAGCACGCTGCGCAGAGCGGTCATCGCGTCGCCGGGAAAGGCAGTCATCGAGCTCGGCTCTGCGGCGGAAGGCGGCAATGTGACGGTGAGCGTCACTGCGGCTGAGACCGCAGGAACTCCCGCGGAGGGCGGCTTCTTCGGGAAGGTCTCGCAGGAGATGAATGAGCTCCTTGCGGAAAAGCTCGGAGCTGAGATAAAGGTCGGGGGAGGAGAGCTCATGCTGCGCTTCAGGGCGGAAACTGACGGAGCGATGTCGGTGCTCGCTTCTGACCTCGTGAAGCTCGGGGACGGCGTATTCTCGCCGTTCGGAGTGATGCTCGGAGACCTCGGGGAATAGCCTGTCCTGAATATCGCACAAAAACCGATGTTTCAACAGCTGAAATTTTTTGGCAGTTTTACACAGAAAATTTACAAAGTTTTTGTTGACAATCATCAAAGGAAGTTATATAATAATAGATGGCTGTTACGGCGCACTATGCCCGGACGCTTAATTTCCGATGTGATACGGTGGATAGATATGATAAAAGGATATGAGATCGAAAGAAAATTCCTCGTCGGTATGCCCGACATCAGCTCGCTCGACGTCAGGCGCAGGATCGCGATCACCCAGACCTACCTCGTCAGCGGCGAGAACAACGCCCAGCGCCGCGTCAGGCGTATAATCGACGGAGATAAGGTCATATACACCTTTACCGAAAAGCTGTTTCTCACTCCCGTCACCCGTCAGGAGATGGAGTATGAGATAGATGAGAAGGAGTACGGAAGGCTCGTTCTTCAGGCGCGCGATGACTGTGCGCCGATCGAAAAGGTCAGGTACTGCTTCAGCTACAGGGATCAGCTCTTTGAGCTCGATACCTACCCCTTCTCGGACACGCTCGCCATTCTTGAGCGCGAGCTCGACCGTCCAGAGCAGGAGATCGACTTCCCCGACTGCTTTACGGTCGTGAAGGAGGTCACCGGGGACGACAGGTACTCCAATGCCGCTATGGCGACTGCCGGGACTTTCCCGGAGCCGGAGATACTGACCGTCACGGAGAATGGAGTTAATTGATGTCAGAAGCATTCATACCTGTCGATAACGGCGAGCAGCTCTCGGCGCTGTTCGGTCAGCTCGACGGGAACATTGAACGTATCCAGAACGAATACGGCGTTACTGCGGTCAGCCGCGGCGGAGGCATAAAGCTCATCGGCGATGAGGATAAGCTCCCGCTCGCTGAGAATGCCGTGAAGGCGCTCCTCCGGATAAGCGGAAGAGGTCAGCCCCTGAGCGAGCATACCGTCAGGTACGTCACCTCAATGGCGGCGGACGGCGCTCTCGAGCAGCTCGAGGAGCTCGGCGGCGACGGCATCTGCATGACAGCCTCGGGGAAGATACTCCGGGCAAGGACCGTCGGGCAGAAACGCTACGTTGACGCTATCAGGGACAACACTATCGTGCTCGGTATCGGTCCCGCAGGCACCGGAAAGACCTACCTCGCTGTGGCTATGGCGGTGAAGGCTTTCAGGGAGCATAAGATAAGGAAGATAATCCTTACGCGCCCTGCTGTCGAGGCAGGCGAGAAGCTGGGCTTCCTGCCGGGAGATATGCAGGACAAGGTCGACCCGTATCTGCGTCCGCTCTACGACGCGCTGTTCGACCTGTTCGGCGCGGAGAGCTTTGCAAGATATATGGAAAAGGGCATTATCGAGGTCGCACCGCTCGCCTATATGCGCGGACGCACGCTCGATGAGGCTTTCATTATCCTCGATGAGGCACAGAATACTACCTCCGAGCAGATAAAGATGTTCCTCACACGTCTCGGGAACGAGAGCAGAATGGTCATCACCGGCGATATCACCCAGATAGACCTGCCGGATACAAAGAGGTCGGGACTCGTGGAGGCTGTCAAGATACTCCGCGGTATCGACGATATAGAGATCCACAGATTCACTGAAAAGGACGTTGTGCGCCACAGGCTGGTGCAGGACATCATCAAGGCATATGAGAAATATAACGAGGGGAGAATGAGAAATCATGGCTAAGTTAAAGGTTTACGTCAAGAACAATCAGACAGAGGTGAAGGTGCCCGTCGGTATAAGGCTCCTCATCAGAAGATGCTGCCAGGCTGTCCTCACTACCGAGAAGTTCGGCAAGGATGCTGAGGTGAGCGTTTCCTTCGTAAGCAACAACGAGATAAAGAACCTCAACAAGATATACAGGAACAAGGACAGTGTCACTGACGTTCTCTCGTTCCCGCTCACGGACAGTGACGGTACATACGAGATCAACCAGGAGACCGGCGCTGTGCTCCTCGGCGACGTTGTGATCTCGCTCGAGACTGCCGTCAAGCAGGCTCAGAACTACGGTCACTCGCTCGAGCGCGAGATAGGCTTCCTCACGGTTCACTCAATGCTCCATCTGCTCGGCTACGACCACGAGACCAGCCCCATAGATCAGCGTATCATGCGCGAGAAGGAGGAGTCTGTCCTCGAGAAGCTCGGTATCTCCCGTGATGTTACTTTCGTCGTACAGGAAGAGGAGAACTGATGTCCAGAACTGCATTCGTTACCATTGCCGGACGCACCAACGCCGGCAAGTCCTCGCTGCTCAATGCTATCGTCGGCGAGAAGATAGCCTCCGTCAGCAGCAAACCCCAGACTACTCGCACCCGTATCACCGGTATACGCTGCATCGATGACGTTCAGCTCGTTTTCTTCGATACGCCGGGTCTCCACCGTCCCGTCAACAAGCTCAGCGAGCATATGCTCAATACCGTGCGGGAGTCCGTCAGCGACATCGACGCAGTCATCTTCATGGCTGACTGCACCCGCAGGATAAATCAGCAGGAGCTCGACCTCATAAAGTCGCTCAACGACTCGAAGATGCCCGTGATACTCGTGCTCAACAAGATAGACCTCCTGAAGAGCATGGACGAGCTCGCGCCCGTCATCGCTGACCTCACCTCCAAGGCGAAGTTCCAGGCTGTCATACCTGTCAGCGTGCTCAACGGCGACGGCGTAGACATCGTCATCGACGAGATTATAAAGCTCTCACAGGAGTCGGTGCATTATTTCCCGGAGGACATGATAACCGATCAGCCCGAGAAGGTGCTCGCGGCTGAGATGATACGCGAGAAGCTGCTCCAGCTCCTCTCCGACGAGGTGCCGCACGGCATAGCTGTCGGTGTGGAGGAGATGAAGGAGCGCGACGACAAGGATATCCTCGATATCTCCGCGGTGATCTACTGCGAGAGGGAGTCCCATAAGGGGATAGTCATCGGAAAGGGCGGAGCTATGCTGAAAAAGGCTTCTACCGCCGCGAGGATAGAGCTCGAGGAGTTTTTCCAGATAAAGGTAAACCTCAAGTGCTGGGTCAAGGTCAAGGAGGACTGGCGCAACAGGGAGAACCTTATCCGCAGCTTCGGTCTCTCGGAGAAATAATTACCGCTCATAACTCCGCCCGGCGTGCAGAGAATAGCTACAGAAACTTTTCTGCATGAGGTGAGCGCTATGAGCGAAGAAATACTTTGGAAGATTTTCGCGCTGTCGGGCAGGGTGGACGATTACCTGCGGTACAGGGCGGCAAAGGATAGTACAGATGATAACAGCAGAAGGGATAGTGCTGAGGGAACGCCCGGTCGGCGAACAGGATAAATTCATTGATATTCTCACGAAGGAGAGCGGAGTTCTCGAGGCGTGCGTCAAGGGCGCGCGCAAGATCAACGGCAAAGCCGGGAGCTCCACTCAGCTTTTTGCGTATTCGCGCTTCTGCCTCAACAGCCGCGGCGACAGGCTCTATCTCAACAGCGCTGAGCCCATACATATTTTCTACGGGCTGCGGGAGGAACTCTCACGCATTGCTCTCGCTTCGTATTTCGCGGAGGTGCTGGGCTTCTGCATCCGTCCGCAGACACAGAACGGAGACATCATGCGCCTCACGCTCAATACGCTGCATTACCTCGAAAAGGGACTCCGCGGGGAGGCTCTGCTCAAGGCGGTGTTCGAGCTGCGCCTGATGTCGGAGATAGGCTATATGCCGGACGTCGTTGCCTGTAAGGGCTGCGGTTCCTTCGAGCCGGAGGAGGTATACTTCTCCGTCGGGGACGGCGGGTTCTTCTGCAAGGACTGCTTCAGCGAAGGCTACGGCGGCAATTATTATAATTTCAAGCTTCCTGTCCTCAGCGCAGTGCGCCATATCGTGCTCGCTGATTTCGACAGGCTTTTCAATTTCAGGACGTCCGACGCGGCGCTGAGCAGGCTCTCGGCTTTCGCGGAGGACTACCTCACCACACATCTCGAGCGGAGCTTCCGCACGCTCGACTTCTACCGCTCGGTCTCAGGAGGAAACAATGGAAATACGCAGAGCTGACCCCGCCGACAGCGCGGAGGTCTCGGCGCTCATCGCACTGACGATGAGGACGTCCAACATAAATGACTACCCCGCAGAGCTGCTTCATCAGGCGATAGACTATCTCACGCCCGAGTGCATAACTCAGCGGCTCAGCTGGATGCACTCCTACGTCGTGTGCGACGGAGGGGAGATAGTTGGGTGCGGGTCGGTAGGTCCGTACTGGGGAAAAGAGGACGAGAGCAGCCTGTTCTCGATATTCGTCCGCCCGGACTTTCAGGGCAGGGGCGCGGGCAGGCTCATCATGGAGACGCTTGAGCGGGACGAGTTCTTCCTGCGCGCAAGGCGCATAGAGATACCGGCGTCGATAACGGCGCTCGGCTTTTATCAGAGATTCGGATATGATTTCAAGGGCGGAGTGCGCGAGCTTGACGAGGAACAGCATTATAAGCTCGAAAAATTCCGCTGACAGAAAGGATAATATGGATAAATACTTAAAAACACTTGAACTTGACAAGGTGCTCGAGATGCTTGCGGAGCTCACCTCGAACGCCGAAACGCGGGCTATGGCTCTCGCGCTGCGCCCGGACTGCGACCTCGAACGCACACGCTTTGAGTGCCTGAAGACTTCGCAGGCGCTCAGCCTTTCCGTGCAGTTCGGCACGCCGCCCTTCACGAACTTCAAGGACATCAGCGGCGTCGCAGCAAGGGCGAAGTCGGGGGCGGTCATCTCCCTGCGCGACCTCATGGACATCGCCGCAATGCTTCGGCAGATAAAGTCCCTCGCGGACTGGTACGCCCACTGCGAGAACGTCGAGACGGAGCTGAGCTACCTCTTCTCACGGCTCATGCCCAACGACTGGTTGCTCGAAAAGCTTGAGCGCTCGATAATATCAGACACCGAGATAGCCGACGCGGCAAGTCCGGAGCTCGCTGCGATACGCCGCAAGATAAACCGTGCGGGTATGCAGCTCCGCGAGACTCTCGACAAGATGGTGAAGAGCCAGTCCGTGCAGAAATATTTACAGGAGAGCAACGTCACTATCAGGGACGGGCGATTCGTTCTGCCCGTAAGATCGGAGTATAGGGGACAGGTCGCGGGTCTGATACACGATACCTCCGCGACCGGACAGACCATTTTCATCGAGCCTATGGCGATAGTCGAGGCGAACAACGATATCCGTATCCTCGAAGCCAAGGAGCAGGAGGAGATCGAGCGCATAATCCGTGAACTCTGCCGTGACTGCGGCGACTACGCGGACGTGCTGTGCGAGAACTATAAGGTCTGCGCGGAGCTGAACCTCTACTTCGCGAAGTCCAACCTCGCGGCGAAGCTGAAATGCTCCCTCCCGGAGATAACCGGCGACGGGAAAATGTATCTAAAAAAGGCGCGTCACCCGCTCCTCGACCAGAGCAAGGCCGTGCCTGTGGAGCTCTCGCTCGGAGAGGACTATCAGGCGCTCATCATAACGGGTCCGAACACCGGCGGTAAGACCGTCGCGCTGAAGACTGCGGGTCTGCTCGCGGCGATGACGATGTGCGGACTGCTCATTCCCGTTGCGGACGGCAGCCGTATATCGGTCTACAGCCATATCCTCGCGGACATCGGCGACAGCCAGAGCATCGAGCAGAACCTCTCCACCTTCTCCGCACACACGAACAAGGTCATCGAGATAATCGAGACCGCCGACGATGAGTCCCTCGTGCTGCTCGACGAGCTCGGCTCCGGCACTGACCCGGTCGAGGGTGCGGCGCTCGCGGTGTCGATAATACGCCGCCTTATGGACAACGGCGCCAAGGTCATGGTCACGACCCACTATCAGGAACTCAAGGTCTTCGCGATAGACAGCCCCAACGTCGAGAACGCTTCGTGCGAGTTCGACATCGGGACGCTGCGCCCGACCTACCGCCTTATCGTCGGCTCGCCGGGACGCTCGAATGCGTTCGCGATCTCCGAGAGCCTCGGTATGCCGGCAGACATCATTGCGGAGGCGAAGGGGCGCGTCAGTGAGGCGAACACACGTCTCGAGGAGGTCATCGCGAAGCTCGAGGAGAGCCGTAGCGAACTCGAGCGGCAGAAGGACGAGATCTCACGTCTGCGCCGCGAGACCGCCGAGCACGAGGAGGCTATCCGGCGTGAGCGCGAGGAGCTCGAACGCACAAAGGCTGACGAGCTCGAAAAGGCGAGACTCCGTGCAATGACCATTATCGAGCAGACCAAGGCGGAGTCCAACGAGCTGCTCGACGAGCTCGAAAAGCTGCGCCGCGAAAAGGACAAAAAGGACTTCAGCGAGAACGTTTCCGGCATGAAGTCGAAGTCCAAGCAGAGCTTCAACAAGATGTACGACGCGGCGAATCCCGTCGAGAGGCGCGACCCCAACGAGGGGTACGTCCTGCCGAGAAAGCTCAGGCGCGGGGACACTGTGTACGTCGTTGACCTGCAGCGGAAGGGCATAATCTCAGGGGAGCCCGATGGAAGTGACTTTGTTTATGTGCAGATGGGCGTCATGAAGACCAAGATGAACATCTCGCGGCTGCGCCTTGAGGAGCCTGAGAAGGTAAGCGTGGGCGGGAAGTCCATGAAGTCGGGACGCAGGATGAACAAGGTCGGCGTGAAAGCTGAGCGCCGCGGCAGCATGGAGCTCGATATACGCGGGTGCGCCTGCGATGACGGTGTTTACCAGCTCGATGCCTTCCTCGACAGGGCTGTGATGTCCAATATCTCGACCGTCACCATTATCCACGGCAAGGGCACAGGACTTCTCCGCAAGGCTGTGCATGAGCGCCTGAGACGTCACCCCTCCGTGAAGAATTTCCGGCTGGGACTGTTCGGAGAGGGCGAGGACGGCGTTACTGTCGTTGAGCTGAAATGATTTTATAAAAAAGTACAATTTGCATATTGCTTTTCATAGAAATATGTAGTATAATTACGGTAACTACTCAACGTGAATGCGGGGTGCTGATATGGCTGAACGGCGCAGGGCGATCGCCGTTATCGCTGTTGATATCTTCAACGACTATATGAATCGTATATTTATAGGCATTTCCGAGCAGTGCAGAGTGCTCGGGTACGATTCGTATGTATTCACAATGGTGTTCAATACGGATACCAACACGCCGATACAGGTCGGCGAGGAAAATATCTTCTCGCTGCTGAACAATAAGGCTGTGGACGGGGTTATCCTGCTTGCGGGCAATATCGTCAGCGATTCGCTGAAGGAGCAGTTCGTGAAGGAGCTCCCGAAGCTCGGCGTGCCGATACTCTCGATAGACCTTGAAATAGGCGGATTTGAGTCTATCTACGCCGACGACTCTGAGCTCTTCGGCATGATGGTGGATCATCTCATCGAGGCTCACGGGTGCAGGACCATTACCTGTCTGACCGGCTACGAGGGTCTTGCTCCCTCTATGACAAGACTCAGCGGCTATATGAAGTCAATGGAAAGGCACGGGCTGACCGTGCGCGACGAGGACATCATCTTCGGTGACTTCTGGATAAACAGTGCGACAGAGCTTGCGGGGGAGTACCTGTCCGGCAGGCGCGAGCTCCCGGACGCAGTTGTCTGCGCGAGCGATATCATGGCGATAAGGCTCTGCAATGAGCTGCAAAAGGGCGGGATAAGCGTCCCCGGCGATGTGAAGATAACGGGGTACGACGGCTCGCGCGAAGCTCTCGAGAACGACCCGCCGATATCCTCGATCTATCCCGAGAACGGCTGTCTCGGCGCGAGGGCGGTATGCAGGCTCGCTCAGATGATGACAGGCGAGACCGTCCCTATGGTAGAGATGAAAAAGGGCTCGCTGCTGCTCGACCGCTCGTGCGGGTGCAGCTTCAGCTCCGACACCGAGACGAAGGTCCGCTCAGAAAACTACGCCAAGGACGATCTCTACGAGAAATTTTACAACAACTGCGGCGTCCTCGAATACATGATGATGACCGATAACCTCGATTCCATGCTCAGAAAGCTCGCGGATACGGTGTATGTCCTCCACGGGCTGGATACCTTCATGCTGTGTATCGGCAAGGACTGGGACGACTTCGAGAGCGGTGAGGACGATTACCGCCGAAGCGGCTACCAGAACGAGATGTCGGTGCGTCTGCTCTGGCACGCTCCTGATACCACGAAGATCGGCGATATGCCGTTCGACCCGGCTTTCATTATCCCGCCGTGTATGAGCGAGTACTCCGACGAGCCGTCGATGTACTTCCTGCTTCCCGTACACTTCCTCGACCGCTGCTTCGGCTACTCGGTCTTCAAGTTCGATGACGTGAAGCACGCGCTCAGCATGGTGTATGCGCTATGGAACCGGAATATCAGCGCGGCGCTCGAGTTCCTCCGCGTGAGGACAAAGCTGATCTCGATAAACAATCGCATAACGATGAATTCTATCCGTGACGCGCTCACAGGTATCTACAACCGCAAGGGTTTTGACCGCTTCGCTGATGGGATATTCAGACGGGCTCAGTCCGAGAAGAAAAAGCTCCTCATCATCATGGCTGACCTCGATCTGCTCAAGCATATCAATGACAACTACGGTCACGCAGAGGGAGACAGGGCGATAAGTACCGCCGCGACCGTGCTGAACACGACCTGCGAGAACAACGAGATATGCGCGCGCATAGGCGGAGATGAGTACGTCATCGTCGGCTGCTTCGACTATACCGACGAGATAATCGAGGGGTATATCTCCTACATCAACGATTACTTCGACCGCTTCAATTCCATGTCGGGGAAGCCTTACAAGGTCGGCGCGAGTATCGGGTATTACTGCGGCGTCCCGGACGAAGGCACCGAGCTCGCTCACTACGTTGAGATAGCTGACAAGCGTATGTACGCGAACAAACTTGAGCGGAAAAAGATCCGCACAGATTAACGAAAACGAAAGCTGTCGCGCCGGCGGCAGCTTTTTTTGAGGGAGGTTGGACAGAATGCGGCGTTTCGCTGAGCTCTACAGGAAGAAAACTGACCTTGTCAGCATTTGCGTGATATCGGCGGCGTTCTGGCTCATCGTCGGGTTCATCATGTTCGTCATGCGGGACGGTATCGTCTGGGGAGCGATGACCGACTGGAGCGACCAGCACTTCATTATCCCCGAGTACTTCCGCAGCCGGTTCTACGCGACACATGACCCCTTCCCGGACTACGCGTTCCAGCTCGGTGCGGGACAGAATATCTACAACCTCGCGTACTACGGTATCGCGAACCCGCTGTTCCTGCCGGCTTACCTTATGCCCGGCGTCCCGATGAGCACCTACGTTCAGGTGCTGGGACTGGGGTGCGTGTGGGTATCGGCGGTGCTGGGGTATTTCTTCTTCAAGAGGCATTTCAGCGGAGCCATGCCGCTCGTGCTGGGGCTGATGTTCCTATGCAGCGGAGCTCTTATTTTCCACAGCCACAGGCACATCATGTTCATCGAGTACCTGCCCTTTGAGCTCGGACTGCTCCTTCTCTTCGGCAGGAAGGAAAAGCCCGCGGGGCTGCTCCTGATCTCGCTTATGACGTGCTGCGTCATGCTCACGAGCTTCTATTACAGCGTGGGCGCTTTCGCGGCGGCGGGAGCGTATCTTGTGTTCCTGCACCTTGGCGGGAAGGACAGGGGACTGCGCAGCTTCCTGCGCAAAACATGGCGGAAGATAGTCTTCGCGGCGCTGGGATGCGTGAGTGCGGCGGTGCTCTGGCTGCCGTCGCTGGCGGCGATAGTTTCAGGACGTGAAGAGACCGCCGTGGACGTCCCGCTGAGCAGGCTCCTTGTCCCGACGGTGGACTTCAGCATAATGCTCTACAGCCCGTACTCCGCAGGAGTGACGTCTATTGTCATCATAGCGGCGCTCTATACGCTGAAAAACGGCACGGCGCAGTTCCGTCTGCTGAGCGTGATGACGCTCTGCTTCACCGTGCTGCGGGTGTTCAATTACCTCCTCAACGGCATGTTGTACATCGACGGCAAGGCGTTCATACCGTTCGTGCCGCTGCTGCTGCTCCTCGTGGGGAGCTTCGTTTCGCTGAAAAGCTGGCGCAGACCTGACATCTTCGCGGCGCTCGCAGTGACCGCGGTGCTCGCAGCGGTCTCGCTGCTCATCATAAACTACACGCGCCTGACATTCTGGGTGCTGATCGTGGAGACGGCTGTCACTGCCTCCGCGCTGCTGATACTCGTGCTCTGCGGGAAGGAGCGCTTCGCTGCCGCAGTGCTGCTCGTGACGGCGTTCGAGGTCTGCCTCATCGAGAACAATCTTGAGGACTTCGTGACCCGTGAGAAAATGGACGCTTTCAACAGCAGCACGCTCACGGAGCTCGTCGGGGATACCCTCGACGGCGACGGCGATTTCTACCGCTTTGCCGACAGCACCACTGACCGCATGAACGTCAACCGCGTCGTGCGCATGGACTACCTCCTGACAAATATCTATTCGTCGGTCACCAATGCCGGCTACCGGGATTTCCGCTTCGATACGTCGTTCAGCGAGAACCGTATCCGCAATAACGCCTTCCAGACACAGCCGCTGAGCGTGGTGTTCAGCTCGTTCATGGGGTGCAGGTACAGAGTGGGCGAGACGCCGGCGGCTATGCTCGGCGAGGAGCTCATCGCGTCGGACGGCGGGTATTACATCTTCAGCAGCGCCTGTGCGCTCCCGATCGGTTATGCCTCGACGCATACCATGAACGAGGCGGACTTCGCCGCGCTCCCTGCCTATGAAAAGCCCGAGGCGCTCCTTGAGAACATCATCGTGCCCGAGGGCGGGGAGAGCTGGTCTGCGGACGACACCCTGCCCCTCGATATCGACTTCTCGCCGCTCGCGGAGTGCGAGACTGTCTCCCTCGGAAACGGCGTTTATATCGTAGATTCGGACTCTGATTTTACGTTGACTGTGCCGCTGCCGGAGATAGTTGACGGTGATATTATCCTGCTGAGCTTCGGCGTGGACAACCGTATCGGCGACATCTCTGAGCAGAAGGACGTCATCATTGAGGTCAACGGCGTGCGCAACAAGCTCACCGACCCGAAGTGGAAATATAACAACAAAAACTACGATTTCACATACGTTCTCTCCTCCAACGAGCCAGTGACGGAGCTGACATTCAGCTTCGTGCCGGGATATTACACGCTCACCGATCTCGACGCGCATATCCTGCGGGGAGAGGTCCTCACCGGCGTCATGTGCGGCAAGGACGCTCTCAAGGTGGGATCCTCGAGGACTGCGGGAGATTCGCTCTTCGGGACGCTCAGGGCGGAGGAGGGCGGCTGGTTCACGCTGTCCATACCGTATGACAAGGGCTTCCGCATACTCGTTGACGGGCAGGAAATGCCCTATCAGCGCACTAACACCGCTTTCATAGGGTTCCCCGTGACACCCGGCGTACACCAGATAGAGGTGGAGTATGAGGCTCCCATGAAAAAGGCGGGCATGGCTGCTTCGACGGCTGGAGCTGCGGCAGCGCTGCTCCTTGCGGGGGCGGTATATCTGTCGGAAAAACGCAGAAAAACCCGCTGAAACCATTTGACAAATCCTTCGGTTTGAGTTATAATGGTATACTGGAGGTTTTGTAAATGGATAAGGATAAATATGGACAGTATGAGATAATTGACGCGCATTCGCACATTTTCCCGGAAAAGATCGCGGAGATCGCGACGGTCAGCATAGGCAATTTCTACGAGATGCCGATGTCGGGCTGCGGACTCAGCGCGAAGCTCGTCGAGAGCGGCGAGAAGATCGGCGTTTCGGTGTATCTTGTGTGCTCGACGGCGACTACTCCCCACCAGACCGCGGCGATAAACCGCTTCATAGCAAATGAGTGCAGCCTGCACCCGGAGTTCTATGGCTTCGGTACGACGCACCCCGATTCCGAGGATCTGGCGGCGGATATCGACATGATAGAGGAGCTGGGGCTGCACGGAGTCAAGCTCCACCCGGACTTTCAGAAGTTCAACGCGGATTCGCCCGATGCGTTCCGTATCTACGAGCAGATTGAGGGAAGGCTCCCACTGCTCATACACTGCGGCGACAACCGCTATGACTACTCTGCCCCGAAGCGGATACTCAACATACATAAGAATTTCCCCAGGCTCCAGCTCATGGCGGCTCACCTCGGCGGCTATCAGCGCTGGGACGACGCTGTGGACATTCTTGCAGGGCTGGAAAATGTGAGGTTCGACGTGAGCAGCTCGCTCGCTTTCATGTCCCCGGAGAAGGCTGCGGGGATAGTAAGGAAGTACGGCGCGGAGAACTGCTTCTTCGGCTCGGATTTCCCGATGTGGACACACGAGGAGGAGCTTGAGCGCTTCTTCGCTCTCGGGCTGACAGATGAGGAGAACCGTCTTATACTTGCGGACAGCTTCAAAGCGTTCCTCGGGCTGTGACGGTAAACACTATGCGTATCGAGAGAGCTGAACGCGGCGACCTCCCCGAAATACTGCGCTTGCAGTACCTTGCGTATCAGAGCGAGGCGGCGCTGTTCGGCACGCAGGATATCCCTCCCCTCAAGCAGACGCCCGGCGAAGTTGAGGCTGAGTACGAGCGTGGGATAATACTGAAAATGCTCGGTGAGAGCGGGACGATAATAGGCTCGGTCCGCGCTTACGAGAAGGACGGAACGGCGTACATCGGCAAGCTCATGGTCCACCCTGACTACAGACGCAGAGGCTTCGGGACAAGGCTGCTGAGGGAGATAGAGGCGTGCTTCCCACAGTGCAGGTATGAGCTCTTCACGAGCACGCGCAGTGCGGACAACATCGCGCTCTACGTCAGGAACGGCTACCGCGAATTTTCGAGGAGAGCCGCCGGCGGGGAGCTCGTGTTCGTGTATATGCAAAAGGGCGGCTCCCGCTGAAAACTGGGAGCCGCTTAAAAATAGACCTGGAGTTTTACGGGTAATATTAAGGATCCGGAGGTCATATAATGAAAGAAAAGATCATTTCCGCGGCGGCTGCGGCAGCTGTTGCGCTTACGCAGTCGGTGCCGGCGCCTGCGGCTGTTTCAGCTGTGGGTCAGGCAGAGAGCGGCGCAGTGAAGGTGATGTGTATAGGCGACTCTATCACCGACGGCTACGGCGTGAACGGCTCGTACAGGAAGTTCCTGTACCACGGGCTCACGGAGGCTGGCTACAGCATCGACATGGTCGGCTCGAAGACGGGCTGGTCAACTGAGTACACCGATGAGACGACGGGGGAGAGCTTCTCCTACGACGACGACAACACCGGCTACAGCGGCTACGCTATCCAGAGCTACAGCGGCAGGAACGGCATCTACGAGACGCTTCAGGAGACGGGCTGCCTTTCGGCAGCGCCTGATATCGTGATCGTGCAGATCGGCACAAACGACGTCATCGACTGCCACGAGATAGACACGTCCGGGGAGCGGCTTTCCGCTCTTATCACTTATATCCTCGGCAATATACCTGAGGGTTCTGCGCTCTTCGTGACTACTATCCCAGACCTCGACCCGAACCGTCCGGACGTTTACGACTGGTTCAGCAATTACCGCCACTCCGCTGACTGGCAGACCCAGTACAGTGACGATGTGGCTGAGGCGAACGTCCACGCGACGGTCGATAAGTACAACTCCATCGTGCGGTCTACGGTCGCGCAGCTGAGTCAGTCCCACGCGAATCTGTACTTCGGGGACGTCCACAGCGTCATCACCGACGTCGAAACGCAGCTCGGGGACGGCGTTCACCCGAACAACACAGGCTACAAGCTCATGGGCGAGTACTGGACGGGCGTCATATCCGAGTACCTCAGCGGCGGAGGGAGCACGGTCACTACGACTTCAGCGCAGACCACGACGTCTGTGACGACCACAGTCACGGAGACCGTGACGACTGTCCCCGCAAGGTCCTACGGCAGCAAGGATATCCGCGCGGTGCAGGACTACGTCCTCGGTAAGCAGGACAGCGGGATAACCACACAGAACTGCGGCGATTACGACCTCGACGGGAATGATTCGATAGATATTTTTGACCTGATACTGGTCAGACAAAGGGTCGGTGAATCAATGAATGAACAGGGATAAGATAATCATACGCACAAGCGTCATAGGTATCTTCGCGAACGTTCTGCTCGCGGGATTCAAGGCGGCGGTCGGGCTCATATCCGGGTCTATCGCTATCATACTCGACGCTGTTAATAACCTCAGCGACGCGCTGTCGTCGGTGATAACCATTATCGGCACGAAGCTCGCCGGCAAGAAGCCTGACCGCGAGCACCCCTACGGTCACGGCAGGGTGGAGTACATCAGTGCGGTCGTTATCGCGGTCATCGTGCTGTACGCCGGTATCTCGGCGCTGGTCGAGTCGGTGAAGAAGATAATCTCCCCGACCGTACCGGACTACACTGCGGCATCGCTGATAGTCGTCATCGCGGCGATAGGGCTGAAGATAGTCCTCGGCACATACGTCAAAAAGACCGGCGAGAAGGTTAAGTCTGACTCGCTCATCAGCTCCGGCAAGGACGCGCTGCTCGACTCGGTCATCTCGGCGTCAACTTTAGCCGCTGCGATAATATTCCTCACGAGCGGACTTTCGCTCGAGGCATGGCTCGGTGCGATAATATCGGTGGTCATTATCCGTTCGGGTATCGGAATGATACGCGAGAGCATCTCAGATATCCTCGGCGAGAGGATCGAGAGCAGTCTCTCGAAGGAGATAAAGCGTGCGGTCTGCGAGTTCCCGGAGGTCAGCGGCGCATACGATCTTGTCCTGCACAGCTACGGTCCCAACACCTACATCGGATCCGTGCACATTGAGATCCCGGACACGCTAACTATCAAACGTCTCGACGAGCTCGAGCGGCAGATAGCTCAGAAGATCTTCACGGACTTCGGCGTCGTGCTCGCCGGCATAAGCGTTTATTCCGTCAACACCAGCAGCGATGATGCTGCGCGCATACATCAGGAGGTCAGACGTATCGTTATGACCCACGAGGGCGTGCTCCAGATGCACGGCTTCTATCTGAATCCTGAGAAGTCAGCGATGACCTTCGATATCATCATCGACTTCGCCGTTCCGGACAGGTCGGCGCTCTATGAGCATATCCTCTCAGAGGTTCGGGGCGCGTTCCCTGACTATAATGTCTCCGTGACCCTTGACCTCGATATAAGCGACTGAAAAAAGGCTGCCATACAGTGTGTATGGCAGCCTTTTCTGTTTGTGTTATTCTGTTCGCAGTGCCTCTACGGGGTCCTTCTTGGAAGCCAGACGCGAGGGGATAAGTCCTGCGATGAGGGTGAGTATCATGCTTATCAGCACGAGTATCACTCCTCCCACGAGCGGAACGTGAGCCCTCATGTCGTCGAGGCTCGTGAGTCCGTGGATAATAAGATTTATGGGTATGGTCAGGAGCACTGACACGCCGATACCGATAAGTCCTGCGGTCAGTCCGACAAGCAGCGTCTCGGCGTTGAATACCGTGGAGACGTCGTGCTTGGAGGCGCCTATCGCACGGAGTATGCCTATCTCGCGGGTGCGCTCAAGTACGGAGATGTAGGTGATGATGCCTATCATTATCGACGATACCACAAGCGATATTCCGACGAACGCGATGAGCAGGTAGGAGATACCGCTGATTATGCCGGTTATCGACGAAGTGAGCAGCTTTACGATGTCGGTGTAGTGGATAACATCGGCTTCCTTGACGCTGTTATTGTAGCTGGTTATCTCAGCTTCGATGTCGTCCTTGTCGGCGAAGGTCTTGGCGTAGATGTAGATATGGGACGGGTCCTCCTTGTCGGCATAGCCGAGCTCCTTCAGGACGTCGTCGTAGGTCATTTCCGAGATCTTCTCGGGGGTGTATTCGTCGAACACCTTGACGTACATTTCCTGAGTGATGGGGATCTGCTCAAGGGAGGCTGCGAGCTCCTGATTGGTCATTTCTGCGAGCTGTGCAGATACAGCCTGTTCGATCTGGGCGGTGAGCTCTTCTCTCATGCCCTGAGCTGCCATTTCCTTTATCTCATCGTCGGACATCGAGCCGATGTAGGAGCTGATGTCCATGCCGCCGAGCTGTGCGGAGTACATCTCGTTCATCTGGGCGATGAACTCATTGCGGTCGAATTCGGCAAGGTATGCCTCGATCTGTGCGTCGACCTCGTGCTCGACCGTTACGAAGCGGAACACGTCAGCTTTCTTGTCTGTGGAGAGGCTGCTGATATAGCTCTTTGCGGAGGCTGCCTTCTCAGCGTCGGAAAGTCCCTCGTATTCGTCGGAGGGGAAGACAGAGCCGTCGATGACATTGATGTTCTCGTCGGCGAGCTGTGCCTTTACGATGTCGCTCTCCTCGGTCTTCTGAATGATGTAATCGGTGAGCTCGTGGGTGTAGCAGACATATCCGCTGAGCATTGCTGCGGAAGCCTTTGCGTCGTCCTTGAGGCGGATGAATCCGACTATCTTGAGGTCAACGCCCACGTCCTCGGAATTGTAGAGGAAGTCCATGCCTGTAGCGGTCTCCCTGATGTCCGTATAGGTGTCGGAATCAGCTGCCTTCTGGTAGTAGTCGCTCGGAAGGAGGACCTTGTACCGCTTGGACATTATCTCGTCGTAGGACCACTCGGTCTGTCCGTAGTCTTCGACTGCTTCGCCGTTTGTAGCGGCAAGGAGGCGCTCCTTGAAGTCAGCCCTGTCCTTGAGACCGAGGGTGTTTATCATAATGTCAGGTATCTCATTGGAGCGGGTGAGGACTACGACTACCTCGTTGTACTCGTCCGGCCATTCGCCGTACACTACGTCGTACTGGTCGAGGATAAGGTCGTGTACCGGGTCGCCGTTGTCGGCAGGGAGGAGCTCCTGGAAGACATTGAGTCCGAACATCGCCATTTCGGCGTCAGCCATTGACGAGGAGCCCATTCCGAGGGCTGAGCCGGTCATGCCGAGGGCGTCCATGTACATATCCATGAAGTCCACCTTAACGATGTTTCCGGAGGGCTCTTCGGTGTATATCGGCATTTTGAGGTCGTAGGAATAGGAGATGGCAGTGGACTTATCCTGAATGGTCTGGCTGCCGTCAACGAATTCCTTGAACTTTCTCATGTTGTTTATCTGCTTCGCGGACGAATTGAACGAGTTGAACATATCGTAACTCGCGGTGTTCGCGTAGACCCTGTCGCGCTGGTCGAAGTGCTCCTTGGACTCCTTCTCGGAATCCATCATGGTCTCGAGCAGGGCGGAGGTATCGGTGCTCTCTCGGGCGATATCGAGCGGATACGAGGAGAGCGTCTCCTCCTGCACCTTGTTGATGTACTCGTTGATACCGGTCGAGAGCGCGAGTATCAGGGCGATACCGATGATACCGATCGAGCCGGCGAAGGCTGTGAGTATCGTTCTGCCCTTCTTTGTGAGGAGGTTATTGAGCGAAAGCGACACTGCCGTGAGGAACGACATCGAAACGCGCTTCTTCTTGGCTTCCTTTTCGGGAGCCTTCTCCTCTTCGGGGACATAGGGGTTGCTGTCGCTGGTGAGCCTGCCGTCCTTTATCTTGACGATACGGTTGGCGTACTGCTCAGCGAGCTCAGGGTTGTGGGTTACCATGATAACGAGCTTATCCTTGGCTATCTCCTTGAGGAGCTCCATTACCTGAATGCTGGTCTCGCTGTCGAGGGCGCCGGTGGGCTCGTCGGCGAGGAGGATGTCGGGGTTGTTGATGAGGGCGCGCGCTATCGCGACACGCTGCATCTGTCCGCCGGACATCTGGTTGGGCTTCTTGTGTAGCTGGTCGCCGAGGCCTACCTTCTCGAGAGCCTCCTTCGCGCGCTTTCTGCGCTCTGACTTCGACACGCCCGAGATAGTGAGCGCGAGCTCGACGTTGGAGAGCACGGTCTGGTGCGGGATAAGGTTGTAGCTCTGGAAGATGAAGCCTATCGAGTGATTTCTGTATGCGTCCCAGTCTCTGTCTTTATAGTCTTTTGTCGAAACACCGTTGATGATGAGGTCGCCGGCGCTGTAGTGGTCGAGACCGCCGATGATGTTCAGCAGCGTGGTCTTGCCGCAGCCGGAGTGTCCGAGTATCGCGACGAACTCGCTCTCGCGGAATGATATGCTCACTCCGTTGAGTGCCATTACTGCGTTCTCGCCGCTCCCGTAGCGCTTGACGATGGTTTTGAGCTGTAGCATAGGATCTTTCCCCTCCTGTATTTGATACTCTACTATTATAGCAGTTTGACGAATAAATGTCAATCGTTTTGTGCAGAACTAACATTACATTTTCGTCATAAAAAAGCCCGTACCGAGGGAATCCGGTGCGGACTTTCATGATTTGAGGTATTTTGACAGTTTTTTCTTGCGCTTCTGGACGTACATTATCTTGTCTGCCTCGGTGACGAAGCGGAAGATGTCCTCGCCCTCCTTGGGGACCGTGATGACGTAGCCCGTGCTGGCGCTGAGCTCGAATTCGTATTCGCCGGAGAGATTGAGTTCGTCTATGCACGAATTTATCCTGCGGGTGAGCTCGTCGGCTTCGGCGGTGGAGGAATCAGCCTTGAAGACGATGAATTCGTCGCCTCCGAAGCGGCAGAATATCTCGCCGTTTGTGCAGGCCTTCCTGAGGACGTCAGCGATGCAGACGATAGCCTCGTCGCCGATGTCGTGGCCGAAGGTGTCGTTTATCTTCTTCAGACCGTCAAGGTCGATGAACATGAGCATGATGTCGCGCTGCTCCCGCACGCAGTCTGCGTAGACGTCGCGGGTAGCCTGAACGAAGCCGTTGCGGTTGAAGATACCGCAGAAGGTGTCCTGCGCATAGAGCTTTCCGAGGTGCTCGACGGCGGATTCAAGGCACACGAGCTTCCTGATGTTCTCGAGCGAGTTGCTGATGTTTATGCAGAAGGTCTCGAACATGGAATTGTAGATCGAGACGGGGCTGTTATAGATGACCATGTAGCCGAGACATCTCACACCGAAATGCAGGGGAATGATGTAGTACATCTTGCCCGGGGTGCGGTTTTCGGAGAAAGCGGGGAGGATATCCTTCGTGCGCATGACGGAGGGCTCGATGAAGTTTCCATCCTTGTAGGCGATGGCGACGGTGACGGTGTCGGTGTAACCGGTCGGTATCTCGTCCTCGCTCGGCGGTTCTGAGGGAGAGCTGTCGGAGGGACTGGAGTCCCAGCCGTCGCAGAGGCAGAAGTAGAACTCGCCCGGGTCGATGCTCTTGACGAAGCTCTTCAGCACGCCGATGTATTCGTTGAAGGTATTGCAGCTGAGGAGCTCGCAGGAGAGCTTGTTGAACTGCCCCATGTAGCTCTCGACCTTCTCGAACTTCATGTAGTTATGGTAATTCAGCTCCTTGAACTCGACGAGGTCGTAGACTGCCTTGTCGCTGCAGCCGCAGCTCTCGGTGAAGTGCGGGGACATATCGAGCATTATGCTGCGCTTCTGCTCGAGAGCCTGAAAGTGGTTCATGAGCATTTTGCAGGCGAGCTTTCCGGAGTGTCCGAGCGGACGGTCTACGGAGGTCAGCTCTACTTGAAAGGAATGGGAGCTGTAGGTGTTATCGAAGCCTGTGACGGCAATGTCGGCGGGGACTAAGTAGCCCGCTTCGGCGAGCCGCGTTATCGCGGAAGCAGCCATTACGTCGTTGGCGCAGATTATCGCCTCGGGCATCTCGAGGTCGCTCGCGAGGAACTGCTCGACTGCCTGTCTGCCTGTCGGAGCACGGAAATCGCCGTAGAAGATACGCTCCTCCTCGATCGGGATATCGTTCTCGCGGAGGACGTCCATGAAGCCCGCGAGGCGGTCTATGCTCTCGGGGTTGTCGCGCGGACCGGAGATGTAGTTAATGGTACGGATACCGTGGAACATTATCATGTGGTCAGTGATCCTGCGCATGGCGGTGCGGTTGTCTATGCCTATATGGTAGAACGACGGTATGTCGTTGTCGATGCTTACAGCGGGGATACCGGCTGCCTTTATCCTGCTGAGGATATCCGAGATGACGGGCTGGTAGGCGACGGTATTGGTGAGGAGTATTGCTCCGTCGAATTCTTTGAAGTCAGGCAGGCTGAAGATGTTGAACTCGCCGGAGTCGTGCCCGAAGTTGCCCATGGTGCCGGTGAACGACACGAAGACCTCGATGCTCAGCGAGCATTCCCTGGCAGAGTCAGCTATGCCGCGAAGGACTGAATTCTGGTAGCTCTGGTCTATGCACGCGATTATGACTGCGATCCTGTAGCTGGGCAAAGCGCTCCACCTCCCTCAAAAACATTATATATATTATACAGTATTCTTCGGCAGAAATCAAGGGATATTGTAAAATAATATTCTTTCGCAATATTCAATTTTTGTTAACAATATTATCCTTGTCGTATAATGATATTTATTATTTACAGGAAGTTTGATTTTTTGTTTTGCGGCGAAACGGTTTTAAGTCGAAAAAAAAGCTCGTATTTGGGATAAACTGTACAAGATTGCCGAAATTCATCGGCGGGATTGACAAATCGCTGAAAAGTGGTATACTAATTAGTAGGATATAACTATAAAAGACTGGAAAAGTGTGTTTTCCGGCGTGCGGAGGTATAATGATGAACATCTGGCATAAGATCAGCCCCAAGAGGGTCAGCCCCGACGATTTCATCGCTGTTATCGAGATCGGCAAGGGCAGTAAGATCAAGTATGAGCTCGACAAGGAGACCGGTCTCATCAGAATGGATCGCATTCTCCATACTTCGACCCACTATCCCGCAAATTACGGCTTTATCCCGCGTACCTACTCCGACGACAACGACCCGCTCGATGTGCTCGTGCTCTGCTCGGAGACACTCAATTCGCTCACGCTCGTCCGCTGCTATCCGATCGGTGTTATCCGTATGCTCGATAACGAGCACCGTGACGACAAGATCATCGCTATCCCGTTCGATGACCCGAATTACAACTGCTATAAGGACATCGAGGAGCTCCCGCAGCATATCTTCGATGAGATGACGCACTTCTTCAAAGTCTACAAGGAGCTTGAAAATAAGACGACCGCCGTCAACGAGGTGGATCACGCAGACGTTGCGCGCTCTATCATCGCCGGCGATATCGATAGATACATCGAGTATTTCTGCAAGTAATGTCCCTTCCCGCACTGATGTGCGGTCTGAATATCAAAAATTCTGAAAGGAGTATCACACCGCGGCGCAGGTGTGAGGAAATTATCTATGACAGCTTCAAGTGAGAATCTATTCATCAGTGAGAGCAACGTTTCGCCTATCGGTATCATCGCCATGAACGGCGTTGCTGAGCTCGGCAAGAAGATCGATGATTATCTCGTTGAGTGGTCGGGTCTTGCCGGCTACGACAGGGACACATTCCTTGTTCAGAACGAGTGCCCGAGATTCGCTTCCGGTGACGGAAAGGGCCTTATCAAGTCCACTGTACGCGGTATGGATCTCTTTATCATCATCGACGTCGGCAACTACAACATCAAGTACAACTACTTCGGCATGGAGAACGCCATGTCGCCCGACGATCACTTCCAGGACCTCAAGAGGATAATCCAGGCTGCCAGCGGCAAGGCTCACAGGATAAATGTAATCATGCCGATACTCTACGGCGGCAGACAGCACAGAAGAAGCTACCGCGAGTCCCTTGACTGCGCTTGTGCGCTCCAGGAGCTCGAGGCTATGGGTGTTTCCAATATCGTCACCTTCGACGCGCACGACCCGAGAGTGCAGAACGCTGTCCCGCTCATGGGCTTCGACAACGTTATGCCTACATATCAGGTGCTCAAGACGATGCTCCGCGAAATAAAGGACGTCAGCTTCACAAAGGACAAGTTCATGGTAGTCAGCCCCGATGAAGGCGCTCTCAACCGCAATATGTACTATGCCTCCGTGCTCGGCGTGGAGATGGGTATGTTCTACAAGCGCCGCGACTATTCCACTATCGTCAATGGACGCAATCCTATCGTGGCTCACGAGTACCTCGGAAATCCCGTTGAGGGCAAGGATATCTTCGTTGCCGACGACATCATCTCGTCCGGCGAGTCCATGCTCGACCTCGCCTACGCGCTCAAGGAGAAGAAGGCGGGAAGAATTTTCACCTACGCTACCTACGCTATCTTCACGAACGGTCTCGACAAGTTCGACAAGGCTTACGCTGACGGCTACATCGACGGCGTATTCGGCACCAACCTCACCTACAGGACTCCCGAGCTGCTCAGCAGACCGTGGTTCCATGAGGTTGACGTTTCCAAGTACATCGCGTACTTCATTGAAGCTATCAACCACGACGTTTCTATCAGCAAGATCATCGACCCCCACGAGAAGATCCAGACACTTCTTGCTAAATACGGTATGAACAAGTAAAAAATAAAGCGGCAGACCCGGGAGCTCCCGGCAGTCTGCCGTTTTTGTGCGGTATTTCACATTTTCAGCGTTATGTCCTTGCCGCTCGGGGAGTATGCCTCAGCTGCCACCCCGCATTTCTCGAAGAGCAGGGTCGCAGCAATTACGCTGTCTGTCCCGGCGTATTTGTTACTGTAGTACACCACGCGCTTTATGCCGGACTGGATTATCGCCTTCGCGCATTCGTTGCACGGGAAGAGCGTAACATAGAGCGTGCAGCCGGAGAGGCTCCCGAAGCTGCTGTTGAGGATAGCGTTCAGCTCCGCGTGGCAGACGAAGGGGTACTTGGTATCGAGAGGGGAGTCGCCGTCGCGCTCCCACGGCATATCATCGTCGTTACAGCCTGTGGGCATACCGTTATACCCGACGGAGACTATCTTGTTCTCCTTGTTCACGATACAGGCTCCGACCTGCGTGTTGTTGTCCTTGCTGCGCTGCGCGGACAGCATCGCGATTCCCATGAAGTATTCGTCCCAGGTTATGTAATCAGTGCGTTTCATAGCGACCTCCGAAATCAGATTATAAGTCATTATATCATAAAGGAAATAAAAAAGCAACAGAAAGGATAAAAATGGAAGAGAAGAATAATCCCCTCGGCAGTGCGCCCGTCACGGGACTCATGCTGAAATTCGCGATCCCGAGCATCATCGGTATGCTCGTGAGCGCGCTCTATAACATCGTTGACCAGCTTTTCATCGGGCACGCTGTAGGTCCGCTCGGCAATGCCGCGACCAACATCGCCTTCCCGTTCACGACTGCCTGCATGGCGCTCGCGCTGCTGTTCGGCATAGGCGGTGCGTCCTGCTTCAATCTCAGCATGGGCAGAGGCGACAAAAAGCGGGCGGCGTTTTTCGCCGGAAATGCGCTGACTATGCTCACCGGCACGGGCGTGGTGCTCTCGGTCATCACTCTCGTTTTCCTCACTCCGCTGCTGAAGTTATTCGGCTCGCCGGATGACGTCCTCCCGCTCGCTGTGGAGTACGTACGCGTGACTGCGCTCGGATTCCCGTTCCTGATACTCGCGACCGGCGGCGGACACATTATCCGCGCAGATGGCAGTCCCCGCATGACTATGGCTTGCAACCTCGTGGGCGCGGTCATCAATACGGGTCTGGACGCGCTGTTCGTGCTCGGCTTCCGCTGGGGAATGACGGGTGCTGCTGCCGCGACGGTCATCGGTCAGTTAGTCTCGGCTGTGATAGTCGTGCTGTACGTCCGCAGATTCAGGACAGTACCGCTGAAAAGGGAGCACTTCAAGCCCTCGGGGAGCGCGATAAAGCGCGTCGCGACTATCGGTATGGCGTCGTGCTTCAATCAGCTCGCGATAGCGGTGGTGCAGATAGTCCTAAACAATTCCCTCAAGCACTACGGCAGGCTCTCCGTCTACGGCGACTCCGACCCGATAGCCTGCGCGGGTATCGTTATGAAGGTCAACATGATCGTCTTCGCTATCGTCATCGGTCTTGCACAGGGTACGCAGCCCATTGAGAGCTTCAACTACGGTGCGCGTCAGTACGGCCGCGTGAAGAAGGCGTACCGGCTTGCGCTGATAATGGGAGCAGGCATATCGCTCGTGGCGTTCGCGGCGTTCCAGATATTCCCGCGGGAGATCCTCGGTATGTTCGGCGGCGGAAGCGATACCTACTACGAATTCGGCGTGAAGTTCTTCCGCATTTTTCTGTTCTTCACATGGCTGAACGCCCTCCAGCCGATAACTTCGACGTTCTTTACCTCGATCGGCAAGCCTATCAAGGGCGTGTTCCTGTCGCTGACGAGGCAGTTCATATTCTTCATTCCCGTTCTCCTCATTCTTCCGCTGTTCAAGGGCATTGAGGGCATACTCTACACGGGTCCTATCTGCGACGCGCTGTCGGGCGTGGTCGCGGTGATAATGGCGATATTTGAGTTCCGCAGCATGAACAGGCTCGCGGCAGAGAAGAAATAACAAAAAGCCCGGGATCCTTCCGGGCTTTTTCAGTACTGTGTTTTGTTCTTTATCGCGCGGTACTCCGCAAACAGGCCGAGACATTCAGCGCGGTCGAGCTCCTCGGAGATGTCGATCTCCTCGGTGTAGAATTGCAGGTCGCGGAAGCCTATGCTGTCCGTGTCGGAGATATTGCAGCCGTAGTACACCTTCGAGATGTTCGCCCAGCGGATAGCTCCCGCGCACATCGGGCAGGGCTCGGCGGTGGTGTAGAGCTCACAGCCGGAGAGGTCGAATCTGCCGATATTGTGGCAGGCGTCGCGTATCGCCATGACCTCGCCGTGGCAGGTGGGATCGGTCTGCTTCACGACCTCATTGTGGCCTCTGCCGACGACCTCGCCGTCTCTGACTATGACGCAGCCGAAGGGGCCGCCGTGTCCGGCGCGTATGCCTGTCCTCGCCTCGGCTATGGCGAGCTTCATGAATTTGTTCATTGTATCTGCCGCCTTTTCGAGTGTGATAGAAGCGTTTGTAGTGGACGGCGTCCTCGACGTCCCTTGGTTACTGCACGAACCAATTGTCCACACAAAAAACTGGCGCACGGAATGCGCCCCTACACAAGTCTTCCGTATGCGATGTACTGGTAAGGTCGTTAATGAGGGTGAGCGAGCTTGCGAGCGGCAACGTGTCCGCCGGCGCGGGCTCCGCGTCCTTTTGGAATCCCATTGTAAAGAGTTCCGTATGCGATGTACGAGTAAGGGCGTTGATAAGAGTGAGCGAGCTTGCAAGCGGGAACGTGAACTGCCCGCGGGGGCGTCCCCGCCGAGCGGCAACGTGTCCGCGCGCGCCCGCTCGGCGCTGGTTGGGGCAGCGGGATTTGAACCCACGCATGACGGAGTCAAAGTCCGTTGCCTTACCGCTTGGCTATGCCCCAGTACCGTAACAGGTTAATTATACCAAAATTCCCCCCGCAAATCAATAGTGGGGGATTAATTTTATAATTTAACATCAAAAAGTCCTTGTTATACCCTTGACAAATGTCGGAAAAAGTGTTATAGTAATTAAGTCGGATACAGTTGTTCGCCAGTGGCGGACGATTCTTAGGTTACAGGTGGTCCAGATGGAAAAGAGATCGCAGCTGATAGTAGTTGATGCGCAGATACTGCCGGACGTTTTCACAAAGGTGCTCGAGGTCAAGAAGCTCATGGCGCAGAAAGGCGAAAAGAGCTTCGCTTCGGCGTGCAAGAGGGTAGGGGTCTCGCGCAGCGCGTACTACAAATACAAGGATTCAGTCTATTCCTATGAG
>JAEEGL012081586.1_pt1 | contig 27000 bp, 12 predicted proteins | sample 9134231 | NCBI WGS metagenome assembly JAEEGL01 (sample SAMN16246548, study PRJNA631951) | gut metagenome | biome: gut microbiome; feature: rumen; material: fiber-attached | host: Bos | place: Iran: Karaj | collected 2018-10 | reverse complement strand
GCGGAGCGCCTCGTCCAGAAGATCGGCGACACTGTATTCGGCTCCGCCTTTCCCGGAGAGTCCTTCGGGATTGCAGCACCAGGGGCAGCGGAGATCGCAGCCGGACAGATGATAAACGAGCCTGTTGCCCGGTCCGTCCTGGGAATAATTGAAGCCTCGTTGGAAAATGCGCATGGGAGACCTCCTCCTCTTATAACAGTATACCAGAAAACAGAGATTATGTCAATTGAGTTGACAAGAACCGTTCCTGCCCGCAACGGGAAAAAGGAATAGACGGATTCGCCGGTGGAAGACAGCTTCTTTGTTAATTAATTTGACGGATGCTGCGGTATCGGGTATAATCTTTCTATCGAGCAAAGGGGGGGGAACCGCTTCATGGAACGAAAAGAGAAAATCAAACTGGAAGGGCCGGTTTTTTTTCGCGGAAACAGGACCTTCCGTGTTTATTCGGGCGGAAAACTCCTGGCGGAGATGCTTGGACAAGAACCTGTCGACGGTTTTTTTCCTGAGGAATGGATCTGCTCTTCCGTGCGTGCGCTCAATCCCGGCCGTGAGGAGATTCTGGAAGGGATCTCGGTCAGGGAAGAGGATGGAAAACTGTTCAGCGAACTGCTGAAAGAAGAAAGGGAAGCGTGCCTGGGTGAGGCAAAGGACCTGGGAGTTCTGGTGAAGTATCTTGACAGCGCGATCCGCCTGCCCATGCAGGTGCATCCCACCAGGGAAAAGGCCGGAAAACTGTTTGGAAGTCCCTACGGCAAGACCGAAGCCTGGCTGATTCTGGCGACCCGGCCCGGGGCATCCATTTATTTTGGTTTTTCCCGGGAGATCTCCCGCACTGCCTTTGAAGAGGCGGTGGAAAAGAGCAGGGAGGATCGGGAAATCATGACTTCTTTCGTAAACCGGATCCCGGTAAAAGAGGGGGACGTCTTTCTCGTCAGAGCCGGTATGATTCATGCCATCGGGGCCGGCTGTCTGATCCTGGAGGTGCAGGAACCGACCGATTTCACCGTTCAGCCGGAGTACTGGTGCGGTGACTATCAGCTGAACGACAGGGAAATGTACTGCGGCCTTACGAAAGAAGAAGCACTGGATTGCTTCAACTTTGATCTCTGGGGCCCCTCGGCCGTGGAGCAGGGGAGGATGATCCCTCGGCTCATTTTTGAAGCAGACGGGGTCAGGAGAGAGGAACTGATCGGACCGAGGGATACGGATTGCTTTTCCATGAGCCGGGTTACCCTGACAGAGAGCAGCCTGTTGCTTAAAGAGGGCGCTTCGGTCTGGATCTGCACGGAGGGAGCGGGAACCTTATCCTGGCAGAGCGGATCCCGTCGGATCCGGAGGGGTGACTACTTCTTTCTTCCCTCGGCGGCGGCAGGAAAGGTGACGGCCAAGACGGATTCCGGTCTTCAGCTCGTTTTCTGCATCGGGCCTAGAGCGGAATCAGCACAGTGATCGACGAAGAGGTGCCGGCTTGAAAAAAAACACCCGCAACGCGGAATACACCAAAGAATACAACCGAAAATCCCTGCTGCGTTATCTGAGAAACGAGAATCTCTCCCGCGCGGAACTGTCCAGGCGCATGGGGCTGAGCCGCGCGGCCATCTCGATCATCGCGGAGGAGCTGCTGAACGAGGGCATGGTCGCGGAGACCGCGGCGGTGGAGTCCCGGGTCGGGAGGACGCCTGTTCCGCTGATGCTGCTGCCGGAAGCCGGCTATGCGATCGGCGTTTTTCTGAACCGGACTGATACCCTGGCGGGACTGGTTGACATTTGCGGGACAGTGCTGGAGCAGACGAAGATCCCGCCGGAGATGCTGGAAGGGAAAGACCGGATGGAGATCCTGTCGGGAATCATCATGGACCTCATCCGGAGAAGCGGCGTAGACCGGGAGCGGATCGTCGGGATCGGGATCTCCGCCCCGGGACCGTTGGACGGCGAGAAGGGAATCATCCTCAATCCTCCGCACTTTGAGCAGTGGTACCGATCCCCGATCGGCCCGGAACTGCAGAAACGGACCGGATATCCGGTATATCTGGAGAATGACGCTTCCTGCCTCGCGCGCTATAACCTGGGAAAACCAGAAGCCAGAGGAAGCGAAGACTATCTGCTGCTGATGGTCGAAAAGGGAGTCGGTTCCGGTGTGATCTCCCGGGGACACGTTCTGAAAGGGGCGGGATACTTTACCAGCGAATTGGGCCATACCTCTATCGATTATCAGGGGAGGCTCTGCTCCTGCGGGAACCGCGGCTGTCTGGAGATGTATGCCTCGCTGGAGAACCTTCTTGCCGGAAGTCCCTTCAGGGACTGGCGGGAACTGATCGACAGTCTGGAAACCTCCCCCGAAGCCCGGGAACTGCTGGAGCAGGAAGCAGAGTACCTTTCGACGGGGATCAGTAATTTCATCAGCGTTGTTCCGGTCGACACGGTGCTCCTTGCGGGAGAGATCCTGTACGGAGTGAAAAAACTGATTCCGGTTCTGGAGGAAAAAACGAAAAGGCGCGTGTTCCGGGAGAGCGATTCCCTGAATCTGCGGTTTCTTCCCTCCAGAATGGGGGAAAATGCCCGGCTTCTGGCCGCGGCTGACGTCGCGTTCGGCAGATATCTGATGGTTTAATGACCTTCCGCGAACGAAAAAAGCGGCGGGGCAGGCACGTTTCCGTGCCGCCTCGCCGCTTTTTTCGGGCGGAAGATCAGTCCGCGTGAATGTGGGACTCGGCGTTTTCTGCCCAGTAGGAGAGGATGCGGCTCGTAGACTCGTTGATGTAGTTGTAGGCCAGATCCTTGTGCACCCAGGAGACAGTGAAGAATCGCAGTGTCGGGAACACAGCGCAGTCTTCAATCCAAAGATCAAGAAGTTCATTCCAGGCGGCTGCGGCTTCGGCCGAATCGGTGGCGACCTTGTTCAGAAGCGCGAACAGTTCATCCTTCTTCTCCGATTTCCAGAAACGGCTCTTGACGTTGGCAGCCAGTTTGCCGGGATTGTAGAAGGCGGCGGTGGGATTGATAAAGACAAAGTCGTAGTCGTAATCGCCGCAGTTGGCATAGAAGTCGTCAGCGGTCGAGCAGCCGGGGACCTGGTAGTAGTCCACCTTGATGATTAGAGTTGATTGGGTACGGGGTAATGATGCCGGTCTTTCAGAACCGCAGGCGGAAAGAGCGGATCTGGAAGGCCGTAAACGAAAACCGGAAGCGGTCCCCTTCCCGGGAAACCGGCGTTTCGTCCTGCTCCATCAGATTGCATTCGGTGACGGAAGCGAAAGGCAGGAAACAGCTGACGGTCTCCTCGCCGCTCCCGCCGGTCGCTTCGTACAGACGGATGATATAGCCGTCGCCGTCTTCCGCCCGCTTAAAGCTGTCCAGGATCATACGGTCGTCCGACAGCGTGAAGAAGCTGCCTTCCTCGGGCATCTTCCGGCGGGCCTTTCCGGCCGTAAGGGGCAGCGGTCCCTCATTCAGGGCAAGACCGGCCTGAACGGTGCGGATATCCCAGCTGCCGTCGTGCGGATAGAGGGAGTAGGTGAATTCGTGGGCGCCCCTGTCCGCGGTGCAGTCGGGCTCCAGCGGGGCGCGGAGAAGACTGACCGATAGTTCGTCCCCCAGAGCGCTGAAGCCGTATTTGCAGTCCGTGAGGACGCTCAGCCCGTGATCCGGGGCAGAAAGATCCGCCCAGCGGTGTCCGGAGGCCTCAAAGCGCATGGCGTCGAAAGATGTGTTCCGGTGGGTCGGCCGGCGGATCGCGCCGAACTGGATCTCATAGCTGGCTTCCCGCGTATGAACGGAAGGCGAGAACGAGACCTTGAGCAGTTTCATGGATTCGTGCCAGTCTGCACGGGTGCGGAAATCGATCCGGTCAAGATCGCTGTAGAGAACCGCTTCCTGAATCAGGGTACTGGCGCCGAAGCGGTAGGTGAAGCTGACCGACGCCTCGCCGTCTCCGTCGTTCCGAACGCGGATCCCGGAAGCCTCCGGGAAAGGGATCTCCCGATCCAGATATTCGGGATGGATGTCCCAAGCGGAAAGCTGCGGCTTGGTGATCTCTTCGTACAGATGAAAGACATTGCTCGGTGCTTTAAGCATCTCCCTACCGGAACGCTTGTCGATGAGAGAAACGAGGGCGCCGGAAGGAAGGAACCGAAGGCGGAAGAAGCGGTTCTCCAGGCTGTCTTCCGAAGCGGAAAGCCCGCCGGAGAAAGGAGATACGGTCACGCTCCAGCCGAGAGGCGGCAGTGAGACAGTCCCGACCGCGGTCTGGACCGTCCTGCGAAAGGACAGCGGATTAAAGAGCGTGCCGGAGGGGAGGTGAGCGCCGAAAACGGCGGCTGCCTGGTCCTGCAGAACGCGGATCCGTTCCAGCAGCGTTTCAAAAGAGGCGACCGCAGCGCGGTTGACCTGCGTGATCGTGCTGCCGGGAAGCCGGTCGTGGAACTGAAGCCGGAGCATTTCTTTCCAGAGGTCTTCCAGCTCCTTGGCCGGATACGGCCGTGAGAACAGCAACGCGTTCACGGAGGAAAGGATCTCCAGTCTTCTGAGCGCGAACTCAGACCGGCGGTTCAGATATTTGATGCGCTCCAAGGTGGTGAGTGTTCCGCGGTGACGGTCCAGGTACAGCTCGTCGTCCCACACCGGGAGGGACGCGACGTTTGCCCTTTCCGCGTCGGAGCCTTCGGGCCCGAAGACGCTGTCCAAGTAGTCTTCCAGCCGCTGGTATCTGAGCCGGGGGATGCCGGGAAGATTCCGGAAGCGGCGGACGCTCTCGATCATTTTGTATTCCGCGCCGCCTCCCCCGTCGCCGTAGCCGAAGGTCAGATAGCCGCTCCGGGTAAAGGGTTTGTTTTCGTTCAGGAGCACCGTCTCGTTCAGACGGTCCGGGGTGACCCGGCCGTTGTAGGAGACCCGCATGGCATAGGAGGGAACGCGGGTCCCGTCGATCCCCTGCCAGAGGAAATACGTGAAGGGGAAGTGATACTGCTCGTTGGTACTGAGTTTGCTGGTAAAGAAGTAGCGGATCCCGGACCGCCGGATGATCTGCGGAAGGGAAGCGGGGAAACCGAAGGAATCGGGGAGGAAAAAGACGCGGGAATCCTGCCCGAAGTGCCGGAGCGCGTAGACGCGGCCGTAAAGCAGCTGCCGGACGATCGATTCTCCGGAGGCCAGCGTCGGGTCGAGCTCGATCCAGAGATTCCCGACCGGGTCAATGTGCCCGTCCCTGACACGGCGGATGATCTCCCGGAAGAGGTCGGGCGCGTAGCGTTCCATCAGAGAGTAGGTATACGGCTGCGAGAAGGAAAACAGATACTCGGGATAGCGGTCGATGAGGGCAAGGGCATTCCGGAAGGTGTTCTCCACCTTACGGATCGTGTGGCGGTCCTCCCAAAGCCAGACGATATCCATGTGGGCGAACCCGCTGACGGAGACCTCCCCCTGATCATAGGCCGGCAGTTCGGAAAGCGCTTTTTGCAGCGCCTGGGCTGCGGCCGGGATCTGCGAGCGGAGCTTTTCCGGCCCGTCAAAGAAGGAAAGCTTCCCGAATGCGGCCTTGACAGCGCCGATCATTCCCTGATACAGGGCGTCGTTCCGGTTCTCCCGAAGGAGAGTCCGGAAATCCTGGGAATAATTGCCTCGGAGCTGGTATTCTCCGTTCAGGATCGGCGCGGCGGCGCTGTTATAGGAATCGGCGGCGAGAAGAAGGTTCTCGACGTCCAGAATCAGGTTTTCCGCGGTGTCGTCCACGGCGCAGAGCCAGGCGTACTTCAGGGTGTAGCGCGTGGTATTGTCGTCGGCGTAGCGGTTGTAGCGGCTTCCCTTGTAGAAGTCCTTGTAATTCATGTTGGTCTGGAAACTGATATGGTACCGGGTCCCGGGGACGCCGGCATCGCACAGGTCCACTCTTGTGCGGTGGGCGAGCCGGCCGTTCAGCAGATTGCTGAAGAAGGTCACCCCGCTCAACGCTTTCCCGTTGACGGAGACCAGACCTTCGCCGCCCAGGCACAGTTCCAGAACGAGCCGTTTGCCCGCCATGCTTTCGGGAACGGCGACATCGGCCTCAAACCACCATCCCTCGTCAAAACGGCAGTCCCACGAGTCTCCGAGGCGCATCTTTTTCCAATGGGAATAATTCCGGTACTGTCCGTAATCCACGTAAGTCGCGGAACGAGTCTGCCATTCCGGGATCGGGATCCTTTCAAAGAAAGCGGTGCCGGACAGGATCTTCAGCTGCTCACGGATCAACTGTATCTGGTGATAATCGATCATAGGAGCCCTCGTTCTTTTCCATGATAATTCATTATAGGATGAAGAGATGCTTTTTGTCAATCGAGTTGGCAAACTTTTTTCACGCCGGAAACGGTGGAGTGGTGATCTCAAAAATGACGGAAAACGGCCGGACGAACCGGCCGTTTTCGCGCGCCAGGGGAAATTTTGCTTGACAGGGGCGCTTTTTCGGCGATATACTAACTTCAGAAGCAGGAAGGGAGCGAGACCTTCCGCAAAACCATTCAAAGGAGAATTCCATGAAAAAGATGAGACGGATCCTCGCCGTTGTTCTGGCGCTGGGCATGCTGTTTGGTCTGACGATGGCGGCGGGCGCCGCGGAAGCGTCCAACGACGAGCTGATCGATGCCGTACAGACCCAGGTGGAAGCGGGAGAGACCGTGACCTTCACGAATTCCGCAGAGCTTTCCAGGCTCGTCCAGGTCGGTTATTCCTACCGTCAGCCGGACGGCCCCATCTCCGTCACGAAGGGCACGCTGAAGACGAAGAGCTGGTTCACGACCACCACGAAGACGGTTTACGTGGTCTGCCTGTCCGGCACGGACCTGGCGTTCAACCAGAGCACCGGCGTCATCACGGATCTGCTGGTCGGATTTGAACAGGACAACGCCTACATCCGCAACGTCCGCAGCGCGATCCTGGCGGCGGTGCCGAAGGGATCCAACCTGGTCATCGCGGGTCACAGCCTGGGCGGCATGGTCGCGCAGCAGGCGGCAGCCGATGCCACCATAAAGAGAAACTACAACGTGCTGAATACCGTGACGTTCGGCTCCCCGCTGATCGACGGACTCAGCCGCGAAGGAACTGTGAAGCGCCTGGGCGATACCCGCGACGTGGTGCCGTACCTCAGCGTTTCGACCTTCCTGAACGTGATCTGGCAGGCGGCCGGCCTGAACCGTGAGGACGGCGGCTACGGCGCTCTCGAGGTCATTACCGCACACTGCGAATCCTATCAGCGCGCGGCGGTCTGGGGCAGATACGACGTGACGGGCACAAAGAACGGAAACGCGACGCTCACGCTGGATTTCTCCACGACCCGCTTCTTTGAATCCCCGGTCGTCATCACCGGCTGAACCGTTCCGGGATCATAACGAATACCCCCTCTCCGTACGCGGAGAGGGGGTATTTTGTCGTTCGCTTTCTTTTTTTACGCCGTCACCTTCTGCAGGAACCATGCCGCCGCGAGGAGGTCGGCGCAGCCGCCGGCACTGACGCCCCGGACGGACCAGGCCAGATCCAGGGCTTTCACCCGGGCGAGAAATCCCTTCCGGTCGGTGAAGAAAAGCGGACAGAGAACGGCGGCCTGCGCCCGGGGGACGGAAAGGTCCGACGAGTCCAGGCGCTTCATCAGGGTGGTATCCTCCACGGAGGCGATGAGGCGCAGGAGGGTATACAGTCCGGCGTCGTTATCGGAAGCACCGGCGGCAAGGGCGATCCGCAGTGCGGGCAGCCCGGTCAGGCGCAGGGAAGGAAAACCGGCTGCGGCTTCCGCCCGGATGCCTCCGGTCCCGAAGCGCCGGTGGAAGGTCTCGCCTGCCGTATGCGGGGCGGGATCGCTTTTTTTGTAATCGTCCATTGCAGGGGCGGAAAGCTGCCCGGCGATCCGGCAGAGGTCTTCTGCCGAAAGGAGAGCGGCGCCTTCGGTCCGGCAGAAGGCAAAGCCGGCGGCGGCGGCAAGGAGGCCGAGCGTGAAAACGGCCCCTTTGTGGGTGTTGGCGCCGCCCGTCGCGGCGAGCATGGTTTCTTCCGCCTTCTTCCCCAGCGGCCGGAGATTGGCTAAGAGCTCAGCCGGGCGCGGGATGGAAAGAGGCCGTTCCGGCTGCGGGTGGCGGAGCGCTCCCCGGGCGGCGCAGGAGACGAAATACCGCTCCAGCGTGGCTGCGCTGCGGGCAAAGCTGTCCGCGTCCATATCGTGATGAGCGCCACTGCTCACCCGGTCGACCAGACCGGGCTTGGGCGTCACGGAGACTTCATACAGCAGAGCGTCTTTCGCGAGTGCTCCGACGGTTCGGGCATTCATGCGGTCATGCCTCCTTTTTCTCACGGGTTTTTGCGCGCAGGCTCCGGAACAGTTCCCTGGCCCGGGCCGCGTCCGCTTCGGAAGAAGTGTCCCCGTAGCGGGCAGGAAGATACAGCGCGCGGAGTTCTTCCGCCTCCTCCCTCAGTTCCGGGAACAGGCGCAGTTCTTCCAACAGCTGGTCTTCGGTGGTCATGGAAACATCCACCCTTCCGCCGGCCGAGCGCAGAAGAAGGAGCATCTTCCGGTAATACCAGCGCACCCGGAGCGAGGGCGTGCGCGCTTCCCGGCGCCGGATCAGACTGTCGCCGGAGGGGGATTCCTCCAGGGAAATGCGGGTGATCTCGCCGTCGTCCTCGCCGGTCCGGCGGCTGCGGCCTTTCAGGCGGCGGTACAGCCAGCGCAGGATCAGGAACAGGGCCAGAGCAGCCAGGGCGATGCCCAGGATCCGCAGGACGGTCTTCAGGAAGGGCATTTCCGCCGCTTCCTCGATATCTTCGATGATCTCATCGACCGAAGCGCCCTGCTCCTGTTCGGGCCGCTCCGGATCGTAGCGGCTCAGGATCCATTTGAGAAAGCGCTCGAGCACCCAGCCGACGGCGCCGAACAGATAGACGAACACCATCAGGATGTGGATGATGACGTGCTCGTAGACCCAGGTGACGGCGGCCCAGAGAGCTTCGCGGAGGCGGGGGACCGCAAGGACCAGGGCGACTGCCGAGACGGCTGTGGCGGTCCCCAGATTCATGAGCTGGAAGGACCGGCTCTCCATGGTCCGGCGGTCGTGCCGGAGGGTGCGCAGGGCAAGGATCCCCGACATAAGAAAGACCAGCAGCGGGGGCAGGCAGAAATCCCGGAGGATGTCGCTCCTCGAGAGGAGCAGGAGGATCACCGGCGGCAGGATCAGGATCTTCGAAAACAGAAGGAAATTGTCCGAAAGCTGGTGGTGATCGGCCTCGAACCGCTTCTGTGCCAGCTGATGGACGGTGTAGATGACCGGCAGGATCAGAATGACGCTGCCGGCGGTACCGGGCCGGAAAAACCAGAGAAGGCCGGTCAGGACCAGGGGCACGAAGCGAAGCGCCGGTTTCCCGCTTTTTTCGGAGAGAAGCGCCCCGAGCGGGACGGTCAGGGCCAACAGGAAAGCGGCGGCAAGAAGCGACGGGGAGACCCCCAGGCTGCCGCCGACGGGCAGAGCGACAGTAAAATAGAAGCAAAGCTCGCAGAGAACTTTCAGGAAAAGGGCCAGTTTCATACGCTACCCCTTTCCCCGGGCTTTGCCGTGACCAGGACCGGCACGGGCCCGCCGCTCAGGGCGGCCAGCCTGGAAGCTCCCTCCCGGAGAGCGGGACTGTCGGCCGCGGAAAGGATCAGGATGCGGCGGCCGGGAACGGTCTGTTTTTCGGCGCGCGAAAGGAGTGCGGGGAGGGGCTCGCTTTTAAAATAGGTCGCCCGTCCCAGACCTTCCATGATGCGCAGGAAATGCTCCGGCCCGTAGCCGTCGCCGATCCTCTGCCACAGACCGCCGGCTCCGGCGCTGCTCACGTTGGTCACGACCCGGGTGCGGATCCGGTGCTCTTCGGTCCATTCCAGAACCGACCGGGTCAGGGAGAAGAGCGCCTCCATGTCTTTTTCGGGACCGGAGGTCTGTCCGCAGTCCGCGTTCAGCAGGATATCCAGACTTTTCTCGACCGTGTAGTCGTAGTTCTTGACCATCAGCTGCCCGGTCTGCGCACTGCGCTGCCAGGCGATCATCTTCTGGGGCTCCCGGCCGGTGTACTCCCGGACGCCGAGCGTCAGTACCGGGTCCTCGAACAGAAAGCGCCGGACGGAGTCATCGCCGAAAAAGCCGCCCAGAGAGGAAATCGCCTCCGTGTCGTCCGAAGGCGCCGGCATGACGACGACCTCTTCCAGCTGCGCGAACGTCTCCCCGGTCTCGCGCAGGCCCAGGAAATCGCCGCCTGAGAGCGAGAGCCCCCGGAAGATGTACCGCCCGCGGGCCGGAAGGGAGATTTGTTCCTCCCGCTGCCAGATCTGGCGCGGCATGAGGTAGGTGGAGGTTTCCCGTTCCTTTCTGGCGTCCTGCAGAAAAGCAGACGCCTCCTCGAAAGGCGTCACAGGACTGCCGGAAAGGGACGTGGGAGGGACGTCGATGACGCGGACGAACGGGATCAGGCGCCGGGACCGGTTGGTGATGCGCGTGCGCAGCAAAAAAGGTTCCCCGGGCTCCGTCAGGCTGCAGGAAGGAAGCTGCTCCGCGTCCACTCCGTCCAGGGAATGGCGCAGCGACCAGCTTTCCAGAAGAGCGGCCAGCGCGATGAGGAATCCGAGAAACCAGAACATAGTCTTTTGTCTGTCAGGAAAGCGTTTCCGTGGGGACGGGGACCGTGTCCCCGAGATGAACGAGCTGTTCGCGGACGTCCGCGATCCGGCCCGAACGGGAGCCGAGGCGGTGGCAGAGGACGTGCGGAAGCATGGCTTTGACGTCTTCCGGGATCACGTAGTCCCGGCCTTCGAGCGCGGCGGTCATCTGAGCGCTCTTATAGAGGGCGAGCGCGCCGCGGGTGGACGCGCCGAGGATGAAGCGCTTGTCTTTCCGCGTCGCCTCGATCAGATCCATCAGATAGTTCTGCACGACAGGGGATACGGAGACTTCCCGGTAATGCTCCTTGATCCAGGCGGTCTCTTCCGGCGTCACAGCCTGCGTGAGCTCATCCAGGATACGGGCGCTGTCGGGCCGGGAGAGGACCTCGATCTCCTGAGACCGGTTCATATAGCCGAGGGAGATGCAGAGGAAGAACCGGTCGGTCTGTGCCTCGGGCAGCGGGAAAGTCCCGTAGGATTCCACGGGGTTCTGCGTCGCCATGACGAAGAACGGCTCCCCGAGCGGGTAGGTCGTCCCGTCCACGGTGATCTGCCGCTCCTCCATCGCTTCCAGCAGACTGGACTGCGTGCGGGGCGTGGCGCGGTTGATCTCATCGGCGAGCACCAGCTGGGAAAACAGCGGGCCTTTCCGGAATACGAATTCGCCGAGCTTCTGATTGTAAAAGTTGATGCCGGTGAGGTCGGAGGGCAGAAGGTCGGGCGTGAACTGGATCCGCCGGAACTCGCCGCCGACGGTCTTCGCGAAGCTCCGGAGGAGCATGGTCTTGCCGGTGCCCGGAATATCCTCCAGAAGGACGTGGCCGGAGCAGAGGAAGGCGGTCAGCACGAGGCGGATCTCCTTCTCCTTGCCTACGATCACGCGGGAACAGCTGCGGACTACCTTGTCGGCGTATTCGGAAAAGAACTGCATTTCCATGGGTGGTGTACTCCCGAACATAGACTGAATGGCTGCGGACGGCAGTTCCGTCCGCCTTGCGGATGCGCCGAACCATATTATAACAAACCTCCGGAAAACGGTCAACAGTGAACGGAAAGCGGAAGGCGGGATCAGCGCGGCGGTTTTTTCTTCGCGGCCGAAAAAAGTGCTTGAAACGAAGCACCGGAAGCATTACTATAATACTCTAAACGACTGAAGCGCTCTGAGAGGGCTTTCAGCAGCGGCCGGGAACGCGATACCCGGCAAAGAAGAACAGAAAGGTGGACAACAGCATGAAGAAAAAGGGTCTGTTATCCGTACTCCTGGTACTGGCCATGGTCCTTTCCACGATCACTCCGTGGAAACTGACCGGGGCGAAAGCGGCCGGAGGCACGCAGGGATCCTCCCGGTACGAGATCACCGACGTCGATCCGGGGACAGTGCACATTAAAAAAATGGGCGAAACAGAAGAAGAGGAGGAAGGCGAACTCACCCCGCTCTTTGACGCGAACGAGATCGTCCGCGTCTCCATCTTCCTGAAGAACCCCTCCGTGCGTGATGCGGGCTATGACATGCAGAAAGTCACGTCCGGGAGCGCCAGAAACTACCGCCAGACCCTGAAAGCGCAGCAGGCAAGCGTTACACAGGCGATCAAAAGCGTCCTCGGCGGCAGTCTGGACGTAAAATGGAACCTGACGCTGCTTGTCAACGCCATTTCCGCCGAAGTGAAATACGGCGATATCCTGAAGATCACGACCGTACCGGGCGTGGATCACGTGGAACTGGAAGCGAAGTATGAGGTGCCGTCTTTTGACGCGGTGCCGAATACCGCCTATACAAGCGAGTTCATGACCGGCTCGGCGTATGCCAATGAAGGCGGTATTACCGGTGCTGGCACCCGCATCGCTATCATCGATACCGGTATTGAAGTGGAACATGAGCTGTTCAATGCCGACGCGTTTGAAGCCGCGATCGGCGAGTGGAATGAAGACTATGCCGAATTGTTTGGTGAAGTCCAGCTGATGACGGCGGCCGATATCGCTGCCGTTGCCGGCGATCTGAACGGCGACGGGCAGTATGTGAACGCCAAGATCCCGTACGCCTTCAACTATGTGACAGACAGCATGCAGGTCGACCATGCTTCCACCGGTGTCAGCAACCACGGCAGCCACGTGGCCGGCATCGCCGCCGGCAACCGCTACGTTCCGGACGGGAACGGCGGATACGTCAGCTCAGCTGACACAGTCGGCGCGGTCGGTCAGGCACCGGATGCTCAGCTGGTAGTCATGCATGTATTCCAGTCGGGCGGGACCATGGATTCCGATTACATGGTCGCCCTGGAAGACGCGATCATTCTCGGGTGCGATGCGGCGAACCTGTCACTCGGCTCTACTGCGCCCGGGTTTACCTTCTCGACAACTTATCAGAGCGTGATGGACGGAATGGCTTCCGATCCCGAATCCGGCATTGTTGTGACGATCTCCGCGGGCAATAACGCGAGCTTTGCCGCCAATCTGGGCGGAGATCTGTACATTGACGACGTGTCCCAGCACACCGGCGGCAGCCCCGGAACGTATGTCAACGCTCTGACGGTTGCTTCGGCAGATAACATTGCGTTCACGGATATGCCGGTCATGCTTTTCAACGGGAACCATGCCGCCTACTTTGTGGACAGCTATCAGGAGGGCGCCAGCTTCAGCGCCTTCGGGACCATTGCGGGCAGTCATGAATATGTCTTCATCTACGGCCTGGGCACGCCCGAAGAGTATGCGGCCGTGAACGAAGTGGTCTCTCTTGAGGGCAAAGTGGTCATCGTCAACCGCGGTGAACTCAACTTCTCCGAAAAGGGCAATAATGCGATCCCCTACGGTCCGGCGGCCGTCATCGTGGCGAACACCAAGCCCAACGAATACATCCGCATGAATCTGGATGACTTTACCGGAACCTTCCCGATGGTATTTATCGGTCTGGCGGATGCGAAGAAGCTGATCCGGACGTCGGAGTACGGTACGAACGGGGGCGTTCTGTTCTTTACCGGTACGGTGGAGACCTTTGAAGGAAACTACACCGGTGTGCTGAAAGAGCGCGCATTGGCGAATATCTCGGATTTCAGCTCCTGGGGCATTCCCGGTTCTCTGATCATGAAGCCGGAGATCACGGCTCCCGGCGGGAACATCTATTCCGCGTACGCCACCTCGGGCATTCCGGCCGACAGTCCTCAGGCTGAGCCCGGATCCGGCCCGGATCAGTATATGAGCTACAGCGGCACTTCCATGGCGGCTCCCCATATCGCGGGTCTGGCTGCCCTGATGGCGCAGTACGCCAGGGACTATGAGGCGTTTTCTCCGGAGGTCAATCCGTACCTTGCCGGCATGATGTCGAACCGGGCGATCTTCCAGAGCCTGCTGATGTCCACCGCGACGCCGATGATCGAGGGCAATGATACGGTCGGCTTTTCCTACGCCTCCCTTCTGGCACAGGGCGCCGGTCTGGTAAACGTGTCGGCCGCGCTGTCCGCATCTTCCGTTATCATGATGGATCCGGAAGATAATACGCTTACCGCTCTGACCGGTGCTGCCGCCGACGGCAAGGTCAAGGCGGAACTCGGCGACGATCTGATGCGCAGAGCAAAAGGCGTTTATACCTACTCCTTCTACGTTTTCAACATTGCCGACAAGATGCTGGAATTCCAGCCGGCCACGGATATCTTTACGCAGGCCCCGGATTTTGACGGAGAGAATTTCTATGTGCTGGAAAGCACGATGTCCCTGGAGGAAGGGGCCGACTATACGGTCGCGTATGAGTGGGAGATCCCGCAGTCCGGATACGACGTGGATAAGGACGGAGATACCGACAAAGACGACGCGCAGGCGATCCTGGATATTCTGACGGGTGTCATTTCGGAAGCCGAGCAGGATAACTACGATCTGGACGCGGCGGATGTTGACGGCGACGGTGAGATCACTTCCTACGACGCCTGGCTGCTGCTCAATTGGACGAACGAAGACACTTCTGCCTATGTGGTTCCGGCCGGCGGCTACGCTTACGTGACCGTGACGGTCACGCTGTCCGACGAAGCGATGGAGTTCTTCGACAGCATTTATACCAGCGGCACCTATATCGAGGGCTTCACTTATCTGGACTGCATTACCGTAGATGGGGAAGGCCGCGATTATTCCCACGAGCATTCGATCCCGATCCTGGGCTACTACGGCAGCTGGACCGATCCGTCGATGTTCGACAATACCTCTGTGACCGATGCGGCTTACGGCAGCACGAAGGTTCCTTACGGCGCGACGGATCAGACCAACTATATGCTGATCAAAAAAGCGGACGGCAGCACAGCGATCTTCATGGGGAACCCCTACGTGATCGAGGATAGTTTCCCGTACGATAAGCTGGCGGTCAGCAGCGGAACGACCATTTCCAATATTACCGCGACCCTGATTCGGAATGCCGGAACGGGCATATGGCTCATTCTGGACGATGAGGGGGAGATCCTGAACAGCGGCGGCGGCAGCTATCTCGAGCGGGGCCTTTGGTTCAGCGAAGGCACCGGGACGTGGCAGTACGATACGCCGACCAAGCACACGATCAACCAGAAAGTGGCGAATCTGGGGCTGGAGGCAGGCGATTCGTTCACGGTCGGCTATTTTGCCGTTCCCGAGTATTACAGCATGATCTTGTATCCGGCGGCTTATATGAGCATGCTGGCCGGGAGGCTTCCTTACGCGGAGGAGGATGTAGCGTTCCTTTATAGTAGTGGCCTGATCGGCGACGGTGCGATGGTCGGCTATACCCTGACGATCGACGATACCGCTCCCGAGATCCTCTCGTTCAAGGAAAACGAAAACGGGACGATGACCGTTACGGCCAAAGATGATCAGCACATCGCGTTCATCGGAATTGTCGATCCGAGCGGAAACGATATTTTCGATTATACCGTTCCGACCGCCGGTCCCGGCGAGACCGCGAGCTTCACTTTCGATCCGAGCGGGATCGGCCTGGAAGGCGTGATCCTCGTGGTGGGTGACTATGCCGGCAACGAGGCGGCGAAGTTCATCCGCCTGGTGGAAGGCGAAGGCCCGATCACGATCACCAAGACCATCTACCGCCTGACAGAAAAACTGGTGCCGGGAAATGATTACGTGATCGCCAATCTTAAGACGCCGGGGAGCGTCATGGCACTCCACGGCAACGGCGCCGGGTATGCAACCGATGCCGCTGCTGTGACGGTCGAGGCGGATGAAGAAGGGCTGTATATATCCGCCGACGGACTGGATGACCAGGTCGTCTGGACCGCGCTTGATGCGGGAGACAAAAACGTTGCCTTCTACAATGCCTTCGACGGATCATATTTGGGATTTACTACGGGCTTTTATCAGGATTACGGGATCCTGGCGCTGGTCGGCTGGTCCAATGCCGGTTACGCAGACTTCTTTACTTACAGGGACGGCCTCCTGAACGACGCAACGGCACAAAGTGAACTGGCCCAGTACCTTGGGGCCGGGGTCGGCAACGTCGCTTACGCCAATAATTGGGAGATGTTCCTCCTGGATACGGCCGGTCCGGTCTTCCTCTACGCAAAGACGATCATCAAGACCACGTTCGATCCCGACAATGCGTCCGAAGTGATCGTGAATCCTTCGACGGCGACCCTGATCATGGATGTGAACGAGGAAGCGGATCTGAATGTGACCGTCCTGCCCAACGTGCTGGAAGACAAGAGCGTGAGCTGGTCGTCTACAGATGAAAGGGTCGTTACGGTCGATGACGCAGGCCATATCACGGCGGTTGCTCCCGGTACTGCGGTCGTGAGAGCTGCTTCCAGAAAGACTCCCGACGTGTACGGTGAGTGTGCTGTGTCCGTCGTTGCGGAAACACCGATGAATGCGGTGATCGGCGCCATGGTCGACGCGGGGACTCCCGGTTCGTACTGGGTCGAGGTAGATCTTTCCACGATGGAGATGGGGCCTGTCAACATGACCGGTGCGGAAGCGTTCTTCACCGGCGGCGGACGGGCAGGCAATTATCTTTACGGAAATGATGCGGAAGGCACTTTCATGCGCTATCTGGCGGCGGACGGAACTGTAGATCCCGATTATGAACCGTTCACGGTCAATCCGAGCTACGCTATGCTTGATGCAGCCAACGTCCCGGATCTGACTGTTGGGGAGGGGGAAGACACCTATCACTTCACCGTTGCGGCAGCGTCTGCGAATGGGACCCTCGCCATCTGGGAAATCGAGAAAGGAACACTGTTCTACTTTAATGATCTTCCCGCATTTGTTGCGGTCGCATACGCTGATTACTATGTAGAAGATGATGGCACCAGGGAACTCTATTACTATGCGATTGGTGAAGACGGTCTGCTGTACCTCGTGATGCTCTACGACACAGTCGATGAGAACGGAGATCCCGACGTTGGCGATGCGGCCATCCCCATCGCGGAGATCGGCGTGCTGAACATCGGCGAAGACCTCTCGGCCTATTCGATGACCGTATATGAGGATGAAGAATCGTTCGGCCTGCTGGTCGCTGACAGCACGCTGGGGGCGATCTTCTTTATCGACTTGCTCCCGACCTTCGAGGAAGACTTTGACGGGTACCTGCCGGCTGCGTATATCGGCAAGCTGGCTGTGAACGGCATCAGCTCACTGTTCAACAACGACTACGACGCTGTCCGGAACGTCTTCGAAACCGGCGGGACGGCTGACCCCGAACCCGGCGACGGTTCCGGCAGGGCGCGTGTCCCTGAATGGAAGGGGATTGCCCCGGCTGTGACCGGCAGGGCCAAACGGCTGTGGCCGGCGGAAGAGTCTGAAAAGAGATTCCTGACCGTCGGCCAGGCCCGTGAGAACCTGCCGCAGCTTGGCGGCGATCTGCAGCCGAATGCCGGCGGCGGAACCTCCGACGTGGAGATCGCCGCGAAGGTGACGATCGAACTGGCGGAAGACGAACCCAGCCACAACGGCCTCATCAGCATGCTGTATGAGCCGGAAGAGGTGACGTACGTCGATACGACTTCCGACGCGGATATCTACTCCGTGCACGTGGACGAAGAGGAAGGCATCATCTGGATCGCCTATGCGTACAAGGAAGCGCCTGAGGCCGGAACGCCTTTCGCTCTGGTCCGCTTCGAGACGACGCAGTGCGAAGACAGCCGGATCAAGCTTTACACCGACGAGCGGAATGCCGAGCTCGGCCTGGAAGAGACCGACGACGTGATCGTCGAAGGCCTCGGCCACGACTGGAAGATCGACTACGAGTGGACCGAAACGGAAGACGGATATACTGTCACTGCGACGGCCGTCTGCCAGAACAATTCGGAGCACACTCATACCGAGACCGTGACGGCCGCCTACGAAGTGACGCAGGAGCCGAACGCGTCCCAGACCGGTACCGGAACCTACACGGCCACCTTCGAAAACGAACTCTTCGAAACGCAGACGCTGGAAGTCGAACTGCCTCTTGTCGGCGCGAAGATCACGGTGACCGACTACACTAAGGGCAAGGCCGAGACCGGCATCAATGAGGAAGCGACTTACACCGGTGAAGTCGAGTTCGGCATCCGCTGCGCGCAGCCGTGCATGATCCTGATGGCGAACGGGGACGGCAGCTATACCGAGATCCCGGTCATCCCGTTCGAGGGAGAGTACAGCTTCAAGTTCACGATCACCGGCGATACCGAGATCGTGCTGGTGCTGAAGGGCGATGTGAACCTGGATGGGAAGATCACTGTCCGTGACGCCAACTTGATTTCCCGATATCTGGTTACTGATGAGTTTGATCTCAGCATTCTCCAGTCGTATGTGGCGGATGTGAACGGGGACGGCAAGGTCAGCGTCCGTGATGCGAACCTCATCTCCAGAAAACTGGTTGGGACTGGTGAGATTGACTGGTCTACTACAGGTGGCTGAGCTCCCCAAAGATTTGAGGCCGCTGCGGGTGAAAACGCAGCGGCCTTTTTGTACCCTGGCGGCTGCAGCCAGACTTGCATTTCAAAGCCTTTTATGATACTTTAGCAGTTCAGAGAGGCAAAGCGATCGCCTCCCGGCTGCGGCGGCAAAGGCCGCTGCGGCGCAAAGAAAAGGCGGAAGAAACCTATGAGAAACACGATCAGAAAACTGGCTGCGCTGCTGCTGGCGGCAGTACTTTCCCTGTCAGTATGGACGCCGGCATCTGCCCGGGCAGAGGGCAAAGAGAGTTCTTTTGCGAAGGAAATGAGAGCGCTCGATCCGGCATCCCTCGGGATCCGGAAGCTGGGCGCGGGGGAAGAAGAACCGGCGGAAGCGGAACCGGTCTTTTATGACGCGGACGAGATCGTCCGGGTCTCTGTTTTCATGAGCGCTCCCTCGGTGCGGGAGGCCGGCTACAGTCTGCAGCAGTTCGCAGCCAATAAGAGCGCGGTTTCTTACCGGAATACAGTCCGCAGGCAGCAGGCTTCCGTGACTGCAGCCATCGAGGCGGTCCTCGGAAAGCCGCTGGACGTGAACGGCAGTCTGTCCCTGCTGGTGAATGCGGTGTCAGCGGACGTCCGCTACGGAGATATCCCGAAGATCGCTGCGGTGCCGGGAGTCAGCCGGGTCGAGATAGAAAACTGGTTTGAGGCGCCTGCGCCGGTGGACCGGGAGACGCCGATGACCGCGCATACCAGCGAATATATGACCGGCGCATCGCAGGCCTGGGCGGCCGGCTATACCGGCGCCGGATCCCTGATCGCGATACTGGACACCGGTCTGGATACAGGGCATGAATTCTTTGCCGAAAATGCCTTTAATTACGGGATCAGTCAGCTTACCGAATCGCCGGATCTGCTGACAGCGGCAGAGGTACAGGCCCTTGCCCGTACGGCCGGTTTCAACGGCACCGGTTATGCGCATCTTTCTGAAAAGGTGCCTTTTGCCTACGATTACGCGGACAACGACAGCAACGTGAACCACGTCGGAACGGGCAGCGATCCCTTGAGCAACCACGGGTCACATGTGGCCGGAATCGCGGCCGGGAACCGCTATATCAACGATAATGGCACGTACCGGCTGAGTTCTGAATTCAGGGGCGCGGTCGGCATGGCGCCGGAAGCGCAGCTCGTGATCATGAAGGTCTTTTACAGCGACGGCGGTGCCTCGGAAAGCGTCTATTTCCGGGCGATCGAGGACGCCATCGTGCTGGGCTGCGACGCAGTCAACCTGTCGCTCGGCTCGTCGGTACAAGGCTTTGCCCATGCGACGACGTATCAGGCCTTGCTGAACAGTCTGGCGGACGGTTCCGCAGGGGCTGGCTTCGTTATGGCCATCTCGGCGGGCAACTCCGGGTCTATGGTCTCCTACCTGAGCCACCGGCTCTATCAGGAGGATATCTATATGGCCACCGGCGGCAAGCCCGGCAGCTATCTGAGCAGCCTGTGTGTAGCTTCGGCCGACAATACTTTCGGGACCGGCAAGCCGCTCACTTTCGGAGACCGGCAGGTGTTTTATGCCGAAAGAACTGAAGATTCTGACGGCAACGCATACCAGAATCCCGCGATCAGCACGATCGCCGGCAGTTATTCCTACGTTTTCATCGATGCGGTGGGGACTGCGGCAGACTATCAGGCAGTGAACAGTACCGTCAGTCTGAAAGACAAGATCGTGATCGTGAACCGCGGAGAGATCAATTTTGCAGACAAGGGAAATAACGCGAAAGCCTATGAACCGAAAGCCGTGATCGTGGCGAACAACGAGAACGGCCTGATCTATATGGATATGTCTGATTTCACCGGAACGTTCCCGATGGTGTTCATTTCGGGAGCCGATGCGGATGCGATCAGGGCTTCGTCGGCGGTACATACGGCCGGCGCATACACGTATTATACCGGCACGGTGCAGGTGTCAAACTCCAGCGTGGAATATGTTTCCGACCGGAGCGACGCAGCGGTGAGTTCCTTCAGCTCCTGGGGCGGCGCCGGCGGCCTGCTTCTGAAACCGGAGATCACGGCGCCCGGCGGCAGTATCAATTCCGCCTACGGCACCAGCAAAAACAGTGACGAACCGAATACCGGCACCACGGCCTATGCCGAGTATGACGGCACTTCCATGGCCGCGCCGCATATTGCCGGTATGGCCGCCGTATTGGCGGAGTATCTGCGAGGGACGGACTTCTCCGGGACGGAAGCGGCTTCCTTCACGCAGCGGCAGATGCTGCAAAGCCTGCTCATGTCCACGGCGACGCCTATGAAGAATTACGGACAGTACGTCTCGCTGCTGCAGCAGGGAGCGGGGCTCGCGGAAGTCAGTCTGGCGGCGCAGGCAAAGTCCGTGCTCATGATGGATCCGGAGGATAATACGCTGACCGCCCGGACCGGGGCTGCTTTCGACGGAAAAGTGAAAGCCGAGCTGGGCGATGATCCCGCGCGGGAAGGCCTCTACAGCTACTCTTTCACGCTTTACAACCTGACCGGAAAGGATCTGGAATTCCGTCTGCGCACCGATCTTTTCACCCAGATCGTCGACGGGACCTACATGCGGGAGGAGACGCAGAACTTCACGGAGGGAGAGGACTATACGGTCGGTTATTCCTGGAACGGTTCGGCGCCGGAAGGACACGACGTGGACCGGGACGGAGATACGGACGGCGGCGACGTTCAGGCGATCCTGGACTATCTGGCAGGGAACCGTGCGGAGGCGGACTGCGACCTTACGGCCGCCGATATGGACGGAGACGGAGCCGTCACTTCCCGGGACGCGTATCTGCTGATTGGCTGGGCGCCGGCGGCACAGGAGGGATACATCCTTGCGGCGAACGGGAAGGCGCGGGTAACGGTCTCCATCGCTCTTGGCGCCGAACTGAAAGAATACCTGGATGAGGCTTATCCTAACGGGGCATACCTCGAGGGCTTCACCTATGCTTCGTGTGTGACGGCGGACGATGAAGGCGTGAGTTATGTACATGAGCATTCGGTGCCTGTCTACGGCTTCTACGGCTCGTGGACCGACGCGACGATGTTTGATACAAGGTCCTATACCGACGGCCTGTACGGCTCATCGCAGGTGAATTATTCCGGCACGCCGGTCACCAACTATCTCACCCTGCAGTACGACGGTGTTTCGGCCCGCTTTGCCGGCAACCCTTATATGGTGGAGGATTCTCTCCCGGCGGACCGTCTGGCAGTGACCAGCCGGACCGTCTTTGAGCGGATCTGGTACAATCTGGTGCGTGCCGCCGGCACGACAGGCTTTGCCGTCTCAAAACTCGACCGGCCGCTGGGGCAGATCACTTCTGTGCTGTCCGGCAGCGTGACCGACAACTATGTGTATGCCTTGTACTGTGAATACGGTGTCTGGGGCAATACCGGGGTCAAGAGCTATACCGTCAATCGGTCGGCCGCGGATTACGGCCTTGCCGAGGGAGACGTTTTCCGGCTTGGGTATTATGCGATCCCTGAATACTACGGCTTCCTTGCGGCGGAAGATCCGACTGCCGCCGGCGCCGGAGCGCTGGATACCGCCGGATTCCGTTCCCTGCTTCTGGAAAACGGGCTCGGCAGAGGCGCTTTCGTCGGCTTCGATTTTACGGTCGACGATACGGAACCGGTCATCGGCGATTATTCCCTTTCGGGCAATCAGCTGACGGTCACGGCTTCCGATAACCTGAATCTGGCCTATGTAGCGGTACTTTCGCTGGACGGCGAGACGGTCTATTCCGAGGCGGCGCCCGGTGCCGGAAACTATTCCGTAACGTTTGACGCCTCTGATGCGGTCGCGAACGCGGCGGGATACGTAGCGGTCTTTGCGGCAGACTATGCCGGCAATGAAGTGGCGCGGGCCCTGAAAGTGAATGACAGGACGTATGAGGAACGGACCGTCTACGTGCTGACCGACACACTGACGGCGGGAGAAGATTACCTGATCGTCAGCCGCAACACGGCAGGAGGAGGATACGCGCTCGGTCATTCCGGGTCGACGGTGGCGGTCAACGAAGTGAACGTCAAGACCGGGACGGCCGATACAAACCGCCAGCCATATATCTCGAGCGGTGACGTGGCCGGTACCTCGGTATGGACGGCGGGAGGAACCGCCAGTTCAGCTACTTTCCGAAATGACAGCTATTATTTGAAACGAAACAGCCGAAACGGGACGACGCTTCAGGCAGGCACGGCAAACCAGTATAATACTTGGGCATGGAACGGAACGAATAACAGGATCACGGTATCCGTAAGCGGCACAACATACTATCTGAGGTATTCCAACGGCTTTTCACTTTCTTCCTCCGCAGCCAGCATCTATCTGTACCGGAAGACGGTGATCCGGGTGGAGGTGGATCCTTTTGAGGTCTCTTCGATCGTGCTGACGCCGGCTTCGCTGGATCTTTACAAAGGAAACACGGCGGATCTGCACGCGAAGGTGATCCCGATCACTGCCGATGACAGAACGGTCCTCTGGAGCAGCTCGAATACGGCGGTGGCAACCGTGAACGAACACGGTACTGTCACGGCTGCGGCAGCCGGCAGCTGCACGATCCGGGCCACTGCTCACGCGGACAGTTCGGTCTATACGGAGTGTCCGGTCAAAGTGACGACGGTGAATAAAACGCTCAGCGGCATCGTCTGGGACGACCAGGGCGGCGTCTATTTCTCGTATTTCAATACGAACGCGCTGCCGACCTGGACCAAGCGGCACGATACCAGCCAGGATCTGGCTCTGATGACGGCCTTCATCCAGAACAATGCGAGCAATGCCGCCACCCTGTATGCGGGGACCTTTGACGGGAACGATTCCGTCCTTTATATGGTCAATACCGGCAGTTTCCGGCTGACATCGGTTGGAACGGTCTTCGTCCCGGCCTTTGACACGGCGGCGGGGCCTTCCACTTACGCAGCCAGCTACGGATTGTTCACATTTGCCTATGCGCCGTATCTGCTGCTCGGATCGGTGACTGATCCCGGCGGCGGCTACTATGCCCTGTGTGATATGAGCACCTCCCTGGGGGATGACGTATACATTGCCGGCGTGGCTGTGAAGTCCAATTCCGGCAGTTCGGTCACCTACTATGTTCTGGACGAAATGGGGCGTATCTGGCAGGTCTCCCTGAATACGACGACGTTCGGGAAACCTTCTCTGGTACTGGAGACCGGCATCCCGACCAGTTTCCTGTATCAGTCGCTCTACTATGACGGCACCTGGCTCTACTGGTCGCACACGGAGGGAGATACCTGCGAGATGATCCTGATCGACCCTTCGTCCGGTAAGGTCTACCATGCCGGCGATTTCGGCGAGAATGTCTGGCCGGTCGGCGGCCTGTATACGGCGAATACCGCAGCGCCTTCCTCGGTGACGGATCCGGAGGAACCCGTTGCCATGACGCTGCATACACCGGACGACGCCCTCTTCACCGCCGCGATGAGGGAACGTACCGCGGCCGAATATGCGAAGCAGAAGAACGGACAGATCCGAACAGAGGCGGGCGACATCGGCCGCTTTGCGAACGCGTCGGCTTCTCCGCTTACAGCCGGAACGTCCGGGGAAGCGGAAGTGACGGTCACGATCACGGAAGAACCAGCCTCGAACAACGGCCTGGTCACCCTGACCTATGATCCTTCCGTACTCACCTACGTGCGCACCGATTCCGACCTGACGTACGTCTCCGTGAAAGCGGACCAGACGGCGGGAACTGTCACGATCGCTTACGCGTCCAAACCGGAGACAGTGACCGAACTGGCGCAGGCGGTCTTTACGGCTCGCTGCGGAACGGAACCGGAGATCACGGTCCTGACCGCGCAGAGGAACGAAGAACTGGCACTCACCGAATCGTCGACCGCATCGGTCGAGGCTCCGGACCATAGCTGGACCTTTACCGGCTTTATCTGGACGGGCAGCGATGCCAACGGCTATACGGCGGCTGAAGCGCAGTTTGTCTGCGCCGGGAACGCAGAGCATACCAGAAACGTTCCCGCCGTGCTGACGAGCGAGACGGCAGGAGGGCAGATCACTTATACCGCGACGCTGGAAGCTTCCGCGAGTCCCGATGAAACTTTACATTACGAGACGAAGACGGTTGATATTCCTTCTCCGAACGGGTATAAAATAATCGTGACCGACTATACGAAAGGCGCGGCGGCGGTGACCGGCGCAGACGGGACGTACGAACCGGGCGACGTGACCTTCACGGTCAGCTGTGAGAACGCCTGCATCGTGGCGCTCGAGAGTGCGGACGGGGCTTATACCCGCGTCCCCTGCGTTACGGCGGACGGGGTTCACTGTTTCACGGTGACGGTTACGGATGCGGATGTGAAAGTGGCCGTCGTGATTCGGGGAGATGTGAACCTGGATGGATCGCTGTCGGTACGGGATGCCAACATGATCAGTCGCTATCTAGTCAAAACATATACACTGAGTGATTTTCAGATGTTTGTCGGAGAGGTAAATGACGACGATCGCTTCAGTGTCAGGGACGCCAACCTGATATCCAGAAAACTGGTCAAGACCGGTGAAATAACCTGGTAGCAGAATACGGAAATGTGTGGGAAAGATTGATTGGCTTTTCGAAAGGAGAAAGACATGAAATCAGGGAAAAAAGTGCTGGCAGTGATTCTGACATGGGTCATGGTGATGAGCGGGCTAACCATCAGTCACCAGAATGTAAGAGCAGAAAGCGTTCCCGCTGCGTTGGTAACGGCAGTCGGAACGGAAGATGGACAGGTCATGGTCAGTCTGATTGCCGGATCGGATCTGTCCTTTGGAGGTTATCTGTTCTTCGTTCATTTTGACGATGATGCGTTCGACTACGTTGCAAGGAGCGCCAGTGCATCTTCTCCGCTCGGTAGTCTGGAGGAAGGAACCTCAGAAAAAGGCATTGTCACTATATCCGGATATGTTTCTTATGAGGCGGTGGTTGTCGCTGCCGGAGAAGCGATTGTCACACTGACATTTTCAAAGACTAATGCCTTTGCGGCAAATACCGCATATGATTTTTCTTTCGTGGTTGACGAGGCGTATGGATTTGACTGGGAAGATCTGCCGATTTATCAAGATGACGCAGAACCTTACAAAACGTCATATGCGGAATATACGACTCATACGGTTACCTGGATCGGGGATGATGGGACAGCATTGGAAACAGATCATAATGTCCGCTATGGAACGATTCCGACTTTTGACGGGAGTGTCCCCCAAAAAGCAGCCGATTCTGAGTATACCTACACTTTTTCCGGCTGGGCAGATTCAGCCGGGCAGCAGAGCGGTACGGCGGCAGAAAACCTGCCGGCCATTACAGGAGATACGGTTTTCTACACTGCCTATGCCGGGACGCCGCAGGTTTATATCTACGACGAAAATGGATGGGTGTGGACCGGCAGTGATGTGGACGGGTATACAGCTGCAACGGCAAAATTCAATGCGGCTGTCGGCACTTTCACAAAGACTGCGGTTGCCGAAGTCAGTGGTCCTGCCGTGACGGAAGCAACCTGTACGAACGATGGACAGAAAGTCTATACAGCTACGGTTGCTGCCGGCGATAGCCCGGATGGACTGTCTCACAGTGCTACCAAGACGGTGCTGATTACCGCGACGGGTCATACTTACGGAGAACCTGTCTGGAGCTGGGCCGCTGACTACAGCAGTGCGACGGCGGCCTTCGCCTGCGAACACAACGACAACACGCAGACCGTGACTGACAGTGCCCCGGTTCAGGTGGAAGTGAGCGCGGCGAGCTGCACGGCGGACCAGGTGGTAAAATACACTGCGACGGTGACGTTCGAAGGAAAGACTTATACGAATACGACGGAAAACGTGACGCTGACCGGAACGGCTACAGGCCACACCTACGGAGAACCGGTCTGGAGCTGGACCGCCGACTACAGCAGCGCGACGGCGACCTTCACCTGCGAACACAACGACGATACGCAGACCGTGACCGACAGCGCCCCGGTTCAGGTGGAAGTGAGCGCGGCGGGCTGCACGGCGGATCAGGTGATCAAGTATACTGCGAAGGTGACGTTCAACGGAACCGAGTATACGACGGAGACGGAACCTATCACGGTGGACGGAACGGCTACGGGTCACACTTACGGAGAACCTGTCTGGAGCTGGGCCGCCGACTACAGCAGCGCGACGGCGACCTTCACCTGCGAGCACAACGACGATACCCAAACTGTGACGGACTCCAACCCGGGCACGGTGGAAGTGAGCGCGGCAAGCTGCACCGCGGACCAGGTGGTAAAATACACTGCAACGGTGACGTTCGAAGGAAAGACTTATACGAATACGACGGAAAACGTGACGCTGACTGGAACGGCTACAGGCCACACTTATGGAGAACCGGTCTGGAGCTGGGCCGCCGACTACAGCAGTGCGACGGCGACCTTCACCTGCGAACACAACGACGATACGCAGACCGTGACCGACAGCGCCCCGGTTCAGGTGGAAGTGAGCGCGGC
>JAEEGL012958008.1_pt1 | contig 27002 bp, 18 predicted proteins | sample 9134231 | NCBI WGS metagenome assembly JAEEGL01 (sample SAMN16246548, study PRJNA631951) | gut metagenome | biome: gut microbiome; feature: rumen; material: fiber-attached | host: Bos | place: Iran: Karaj | collected 2018-10 | reverse complement strand
GCGGCCGACGAGGGCGGGGTTGAAGGGGTTGGTGCCGAGCCCGCCGTAGAGCATCTTGCCGAAGACGATGGCGACGAAGGCGCCGATGGTGCAGATCCACCAGGGTGTGGAGGCGGGCAGGTTCATGCCGAGGAGCAGCCCCGTCACGGCGGCGGAGCAGTCCTTGAGGTCGGGCTGGCGCTTCATGGCCTTGGCGGCGGCATACTCGAAGGCGAGGCTCGCGGCCGTGGTGACGACGAGCACGCGCAGGGCGTGCCAGCCGAAGAACCAGAGGGCGGCGAGGCAGGCGGGGGCGAGGGCGACGAGAACCCAGCGCATGATGCTCTCGACAGTCTCCGAGGTGTGGAAGTGCGGCGAACTGGAGACGATCAGCGGCACGGCGGGCGATTCGGCTTGGGGGGTGGGATCCGGCATGGGAAGAGGCGCGGGGAGGGGCTATTTGGCGGAGGGTTTGGGGGCGGCGGCGGCCTTCTGGGCGCGGAGTTTGGCGCCGACTTCGGCCTTGGCGCGGCGCATGTGCTGGACGAGGGGGCGCCCCGCAGGGCAGACGAAGGAGCAGCAGCCGCACTCCATGCAGTCCATGACATGCCAGTTCTGGGCGTCCTCGAAGCGCTCGTTCTCGATCTGGGCGGAGAGGATGCCTGGCATGAGCTGCATGGGGCAGGCGTCGTTGCAGCGTCCGCAGCGGATGCATGCGCGGGAGGTGTATTGGAAGACCTCGTCGGGCCCCATGAGGAGGATGCCTGAGGTGTTCTTCATGATGGGGATCTCCTGCGAGTAGACGGAGAAGCCCATCATGGGGCCGCCCGAGATGATCTTGGCGACGGGGCCGGTGGTGCCGCCGGAGAGGCGGATCGCCTCGGCGTACGGGGTGCCGACGCGGAAGCGCCAGTTGCCCGGGTTGCGCACGGGGCCGCCAGTGACGGTGGTGACGCGCTCGTAGAGCGGCTTGCCGTCGAGGATGGCCTCCGCGATGGCGCTCATCGTGCCGATGTTCTGCACGACGCAGTGGACGTCGGCGGGGAGGCCGCCCGATGGGACCTGGCGCCGCGTGATGGTGTAGATGAGCTGCTTCTCGGCGCCCTGCGGATAGCGCACCTTGAGGGGGACGACCTGGATGGGGGTGCCTGCGGCGGCCTGGGTCAAGAGTTCGATGGCGTCCTCCTTGTTGTCCTCGATGGCGATGACCGTGTTCTGGACGCCGAGGAGGCGCGCGACGATGGAGACGCCCGCGAGGATGGACTGCGGGCTTTCGAGCATCAGCCGATGGTCGGCGGTGAGGCAGGGCTCGCATTCGACGCCGTTGACGATGAGGGTGTCGATGGATTTGCCAGGGGGGACGGTGAGTTTGACGGCGGAGGGGAAGGAGGCGCCACCCATGCCGACGATGCCGGCGTCGGCGACGCGCTTGCGGAGCAGGTCGGGGTCGGCGTCCTGCCAGTTCTTGATGGGCTCGAATGGCTCGGCGGGGGTGTCCTGTCCGTCGGCCTCGATTTCGACGCAGGGGACCTGGATGCCGAGGGGGCTGAGGCAGAAGCCCAGGGATTTGACCTTGCCCGAGGTCGGCGAATGGATGTTCGCGGAGACGAAACTGGCGGCCTCGCCGATCTGCTGGCCCCGCAGCACCGTGTCGCCCGCCTTGACCAGCGCCTTGGCGGGCGCGCCGATGTGCATCGTCAGCGGGACGGTGTAGCGCTCCAGGATCGGCGCGGAGACGATGGCGGCGCCGCGCGAGACCTTGTCCTGCATCGGGTGGACGCCGCCGTAGAAATGGAAGATCCTGCTCATGGTGGGAAGTCAGTTTTCGCGCAGGGCGTGGGTGGGGCAGGCCTGTGCGAGGGAGGCGTCGGGGGGATTGCCGTAGTTGACGGAGGCGAGGGAGATGCCGGAGTCCATTCGCATGTTGTCGGGGGCGGTCCGCACGCATTTGCCGCAGCCGATGCATGCGCCCTTGCAGGCGGCGCGCTTCTGGAAGCCCTTGAGGGGGGAGGAGCAGAAGACGTGGATGGGCGCGGACTTGGGGACGAGCTTGATGAGTTTCTTGGGGCAGGTCTGCACGCATTTGCCGCAGCCTCGGCAGAGTTCCTTGTGGACGACGGCGAGGCGGTGGACGATCTCGATGGCGCCGAACGGGCAGGCGCGGGCGCAGGCACCGAGGCCGAGGCATCCGTAGGTGCAGGTCTTGGCGCCTGCGGCGACCTGCATGGCGTCGCGGCAGTTGTTGACGCCGTTGTAGGCGGCCTGGCGGGTGGCGTGGGCGTCGTCGCCGCTGCAGCAGACGACGGCGACCTTGGGTTCGCGGGCCTCCACGGCGGTGCCGAGGAGTTTCGCCATTTCGGCGGCGGCCTCGGGCTTCTGGGAGGTGCAGAGGCCTGGCTTGGCCTGGCGCTTGGCGAGGGCGGCAGCGTATCCTGAGCAGCCTGGGAATCCGCAGGCGCCGCAGTTGGCGCCAGGGAGCATTCCCCGGAGTTGGTCGGCGAGGGGGTCCGATGGGGTGGAGAAGAAGCGGGAGACGACGGCGATGGCGAGGCCCGTGGCGAGGCCGACCAGTGCGATGATGAGGAGGGTGGACATGGCGGTGGTTCCTCTAATGGCTGCCGAGGCCTGAGAAGCCCATGAAGGCCATGGCGAGGATGCCTGCGGTGATGAGGGCGAGTGGGATGCCTCGCAGGGCTTTGGGCGGGCGCGAGAGTTCCAGGCGCTCGCGGATGCTGGAGAAGATGAGCAGGGCCAGGGCGAATCCCGCGGCGGAGGCGGCGCAGAAGACGGTGCTTTTGAAGATGCCGTAGTCCTTCTTGGTGCAGAGGAGCGCCGCGCCCAGGACGGCGCAGTTGGTGGTGATGAGCGGCAGGTAGATTCCGAGCGCCTGGTACAGGGCGCGGGAGAACTTCATCAGCAGGATTTCCAGGATCTGCACGATGCCCGCGATGACCAGGATGAATACGATGGTCTCCAGATACTTGACGTGGAAGGGCACGAGCAGGAAGCGGTAGACGCACGCGGTGACGAAGCCCGCGATGGCCATCACGAAGATGACCGCGCCGCCCATGCCCAGCGCGGTCTTGCTGGACTTGGAGACCCCGAGGAACGGGCAGATGCCCAGGATCTGCGTCAGCACGAAGTTGTTGACCAGAATGCAGCCAACGATGAGGCTAAGATAGGTGCCCATGGCGATGTGAAGGGAAAAGGGGCTTTGGGAAGTGCAATTCGGAAAACACTTAATATAATGGGGCAACCGCGAATCGCAGTGGCTCGGCACACGATGGCGTGCGCTGGAAGTGCGGCCGCCAAGGGCGCGCACAACGCTGCATGGAACCGATGTGGGGACGGGGCACAGGATGCAAGGTCGATTCGACCTTAGAGCCGTGCGGGAGGGAGGGCCTCTTCATTGGGAAAACCAGGCATACAGTTCGCAAGATCCAGCGGACATCGTAAGAATATGGGCACGGACGTTCAGAATCTTATGCAGCATTTTCATAAGGGACTGCGTATGAAAAAAGATGTATGAGAAAGCGAAAGTTTTAAGGTCGAAAGTTTCGACCTTAGAGCCATGCGGAAAAAGAGGGCACAAGGCTTTGGCTGACAATGGTTCACGATATCGTGCTCTGGACACTGCGGATGAAGCTCGGTTCGTTGCATGAAACACGCGGGACAGGCGGCATCAGGCATGATGGTGCAGTTTCACTTGGAGTTGTGGCCTTGGGCCTGAAGCAGGGCGGAGCCACCCACCTCTACCTCATGCTTGTTGACATCGGTGCAAGACCAGGTGGTGGCGGGAGTGTCGGGGGGCCTTGATTTTGAAAATAATTAAAATATGCATAATAAATATTATAATTTTACTTGTATTTTATCAAGGATGAATTATATTGAGCAATCGGAAACGCTGTTTCCATGACGGTCGGCAATTGCGTCTCGTGAGGCAGGCACGACGTCCTGGCGAAATGGCGATGGGACCTCATGGGGAGCAGGGCAACCTGAAAGACCTGCCGCCATAGGTGGGCATGATGCTGCCCATGAAGTGGCGTGGAATGAGGCGAGAGAGGGGAGATTGGCGAGGTCGTGGGATCTGGGCAATGATTTGAAGTCATGCTCGGTTTGCATGGGGAAACGAACAACATGAAAAAGGGCAAAGGGGGCAAAAGCCGACGTGGCAAGTGTACGGTGGTCAAGCCAAGCGTGGCCATTTCGAATGCCGAGGTGCAACAGAGGATAGTCAGCATTCGTGAGCAATCGGTTCTCATTGACGCGGACGTGGCGGAGTTGTACGGAGTCGAGACGAAGCGGGTGAACGAGGCCGTTCGCAACAATCCAGATAAGTTTCCCGAAGATTATATGTTTGTGCTTGATACGGAGGAGTCGCGAGTTTTAAGGTCGCGATTTTCGACCTTAGAGAATGGCGGTCGGGGAAGCCATTCGAAATACAATTACAAAGCGTTTACCGAGAAAGGATTGTATATGCTTGCGACGGTGCTGAAGAGTAAGCAGGCGACAGCGGCGGCATTCGCGATCATAGAGACGTTTGCGAAGGTGCGAGGCCTGAAACGCGAACTGGTCGAACTGCACGGGGAGAAAGGCAAGGGCGGACAGACCGACAGGATACGGCACTTTGGCGAGGTGCTGGCGGATATCGTCATGCCCGATCTGGATACCGTGGAGACGGAATCCTCATTGGAGTTGAATTTCTTCATTGGGAAACTCAGGCATACTGTCCGCAAGGTCAAGCGAGCACCGTAAGAATATGGGCACGGTCGTTCGGAACCCATGCAATATTCTTCATAAGACTATGCTCCTGAACTGGATATGAGTGCAATGCAAGTTTTAAGGTCGAAAATTTCGACCTTAGAGCCGTGCGGCAGGGGGAGACCTCTGAAACGGGCCGCTCATCGCAAACGGGAGGGAGGGGGGCAGGACATTGCGGATGGCCCGCTTTGGGGAATTGCATTCCGTGCTACATTATATTCATTTCCAGGACAGGCTGGCAGGAGAACAGGTGAGATGAGCAGATTTGACAAGCGGGTTGCGTTGGTGACAGGGGCGACAGGCGGGATCGGGAGGGCGTTGTGCCGTGCGTTCGCGGCGGCTGGCGTCGCGGTGGCGGTCACGGATCTGAGCGTGGAGGCGTGCGAGGCGCTGGCGGGGGAATTGCGGGGGCAGGGAGTGTCCGCGCACGGCTACGCGCTGGATGTCACCTCGACGGCATCGGTTCGCACGGCGGTGGGGCAGGCGCTGTCCGCGTTCGGGAAGATCGACATCCTCGTCAACAACGCGGGGGTGTGGACGCATCCAGACAGCGCGAAGAACGGCCACCACCCGCTGCATGAGATGCCAGAGGAGGACTGGCTGCGCATCATCGACATCAACCTGAACGGGACCATCCGCGTCTGCCAGGCGGTCGTCCCCGCGATGCTCGCGGCGGGGTATGGGCGCATTGTCAACCTCTCCTCCATCTCTGGCATCAGCGGCCTTCCTGGCTATGCCGACTATGCGGCGGCCAAGGGCGGAGTGGTCATGCTGACCAGGACCATGGCCATGGAACTCGCCGCCAGGAACATCACCGTCAACGCGGTCGCGCCGGGGATGGTCGCGAGCAAGGGGCGGCCAGTCTCCGCCAACGCGGGCACGTGGGTCGGCCGCAACTGTGATCCCGCCGAGGTCGCGCGTGCCATCCTGTTCCTCGCCGACGACGAGGCGGGCTATCTCACTGGCGTCAATCTCCCCGTCGACGGCGGCCGCACCATCGGCCCGCACAACGCCGCATGGAACCGATGAGGGGACGGCCCTGTGGGGAATGAAATGATTGTGAGCGATATATTATGCAGCGGGAGGCAATTCGGCTGGCTTTGACCGCATGGCCATGACAACGTTGCAAGGCATATCGATGACGGAGGGGGCGCCGTGGCGGCACACGCTGCGCTTTGCGTTTCCCGTATTGGCGGGTTCCCTGCTGCAGCAGCTCTACAGCACGGCGGACATGGTCATCGTGGGGCGCTTCGCGGGCGAGGCGTCGCTTTCCGCCGTGGGGACGACGGGGAGTTTCGTGTTCCTGTTCCTGGCGGTGGCGATGGGGATTTCGGCGGGGAACGGGGTGGTCGTCTCGCAGCGCTATGGGGCGGGGGATGCGTCGGGGACCCGCGCGAACGCCTCGGTGGGGCTTCTGCTGATGGGGGGACTGGCGGTCGTGGCGACGGCGGCGGGGCTGGCGGTCTCGCGCGCGGCGTGCACGCACCTGATTTCCGTGCCGTCGGCGATTCTGGAGGAGACGCTGCTGTATTTCCGCATCTACGCGCTCGGGCTGGTCTTCCAGTATGGCTACAATGCGGTCGCGGCCATCCTGCGGGCGGTCGGGGACAGCGCGGCGACGCTGTATTTCCTGCTGGTTTCGTCGGTGCTGAACATCGTGCTGGACCTGCTGTTCGTGGCGGTGTTCCGCTGGGGAGTGGCGGGGGCGGCGGCCGCCACGGGCATCGCGCAGTTCGGCTCGTTCGCCGCGGCCTACCTCTACATGCACCGACGGTATCCCCTGTTCCGCTTCCGCCTGGCGGACTACCGCTGGGACGGGCGCATGGCGCGCGAGACCGTGCGGGTCGGTCTGCCGATCGTCCTGCAGCTCTCCATTGTCGCCTTCGGGCTGACCTTCATCCAGCGGGCCGTGAACGGCTTCGGCACGGCGATGACCGCCTCGTTCACCGTCGGCCACCGCATGGAGATGTACCTGAACCTGCCCTGCCACGCCTTCCACACCACCCTTGCCACCTTCACGGGGCAGAACTACGGGGCGCAGAAGCTGGACCGCATCCGCATCGGGACGCGGCAGACCATCCTGATGTCCCTCGCGCTGACGCTGCTGGTCTCGGCGCTGGTCTGGACTTTCGCGGCCAAGATCGTGGCGCTCTGCGGGCTGGGAGGCGAGGCGGCCGGCTACTGCCTGCGGCATCTGCGCTCCGTCGCCCTCATCAACATCGTGCTCTCCGTCTACATCCCGCTCTTCGGCGTCTTCCAGGGGACGGGGCACAGCGGCGTCCCCGCCGTGGTCGCGGTCGGCGCGCTGGGGATGCGCGTCCTGGTCACCTATCTCTTCCGCCACAGTTCCTTTCTGGGCAGTTCCGTGGTCTGGTGGAACGGCATCTTCGGCTTCGGGATGGGCTTCCTGATCGCCTGGACCTATTATCTGGGCGGCAAATGGCGCAGGACGGCCTGACGCCGCTTGAGGCGCCTTAGTCGCACGATCCAGGCGTCGTTTCTTCGGGGGCGAGGCGGCGGTATACGAGGAAGCAGGCGATGCAGAGGGCGATGTCGGTGACGAACCAGGTGAACGGGTAGATGGCCATGAGCACGGGGAAGGTCTGGAAGCGGCGGAAGACGGTCAGCACCAGCACGATTCGGAGTCCGCAGATGCCGAGGACGGCGGTGGCGGCCGCGTAGAGGGACTTCCCGAACCCGCGGAGGGCGCCGCTGGTGACCTCCATGGTGGCGTTGACGGGGCCTGCGAGGAGGACGAAGAGCATTCGGGTGATGCCAGTGCGGATGACCTCTGGGTCGGTGTTGAAGAGTGCGAGCAGCGGCCGCGCGAAGAGGAGCAGCGTGCCGTTGACGAGGACGACGGTGGCGAAGCTGAGCCAGAGGCAGTGCCAGAAGATCTGCCTGCAGCGGCGGTGGTTTCCCGCGCCGTGGTTCTGCCCGATGAAGGTGGTGCAGGCCTGCCCGACGCTGTTGATGAAATGGAAGGCGAAGATCTCGAGGTTGAAGGCGGCCGCGGAGGCGGCCATGACGGTCGCGCCCAGGCGGTTGATGGAGGACTGGATGAGGATGTTCGAGAGGGAGAACATCATTCCCTGCACGCCCGCTGGCAGCCCGATGGCGAGGATGCGCCGCAGGGCGGCGAAGTCTGGCCGCCGCAGCAGTTCGCGCCAGAAGGCGGCTTTGCGTTCGCGCGCGAGGATGCCGATGAGGAGCACCGAGCTGACCGCGTTGGAGGCGACGGTCGCCACGGCGACGCCGTCCACATGGCGCTTGAGCACGCAGACGAAGACGAGATTGAGGCCGACGTTGAGGATTCCGCCAGCGGTGAGGCAGTAGAAGGGTGTCTTGGTGTCGCCGCGGGCGCGGAAGATGGCGGCGGCGAAGGTGTAGAGGAGGATGACGGGCATGCCTCCCAGGTAGATGCGCAGATAGAGCGTCGCCATGTCGAGGACTTCCGCGGGGACGGACATGGCGCGGAGGACCCTCGGGGCGAGGAGTTCCCCGAATACGGCGAGGAAGCATCCGCCGACGAGGGCGAACCACAGTGAGGTCGTCTCCGCGCGGCGCGCGCGCTCCTGGTCGCCCGCGCCGATCCAGGTGGCGATGACGACGTTGGTGCCGATGGAGGTGCCGAAGAAGAGGGTGACCGTGATGCCGACCAGCGGGGTGCAGCTGCCGACGGCGGCCATCGCCTCCTTGCCGACGAAGCGCCCGACGACCGCGAGGTCGGCGGCGGTGAAGAGCTGCGCCAGGAGTTGCGTGAGGGCCAGCGGCATGGCAAAGCGCACCAGCCCCCGTCGCAGCGGGCCAGTCAGGATGTCTGGGCGGGGTTCGGGCATGGGATGGGGGGACTCCTGGATTGTCAGGACGGCTGTCGGCGGATGCGGAGCGTCTTGATCTCGAACGGGTGGAAGGCGAGTGAAAGGCGTTTTGCCTGGACGGGGCGGTCTTCCCATTCGAGGAGGTCGCATTCGGCGAGGGCGTAGCCCCGGGCGGCGTTCACCTCGACTTCGGCCTGCATCCCTTGGCGTTCGACGAGGCGGATGATGAGGTCGGTGCCTTTCTCGGCGCGCTTGAAGGCGGCGACGGCGACTTGCGGCCCGACAGTGAACGTCCGGGGCGGCATCGCGTCGCGGCCGGGCAATGCCAGCGGCGGGCGGTTGAAGCATTCGGCGACTGCGGCGACGTTGGCGAGGGCGCAGGTCCCTGGGTGGGGATAGAAGGCGTAGTTGAACTCCTGGCGCCCCTCCTCGCAATGGAGGGAGGGGAAGCGTGGGGAGCGCTGGAGGGTCAGTTCCAGATCCTGGCCGAAGACGCGTCCGCCGTATTTGCAGTCGTTGAGCAGGGCGACGCCGCCCCAGTTGCCGGAGAGATCCATGTATTTGTGGTGCATCACCTCGAAGCGCGCCTGGTCCCACGAGGTGTTCTCGTGCGTGGGGCGCCGCAGCGTGCCGAACTGCACGTCGTAGGTGGCGAAGTCGCTGGAGAGCGTGGTGGGGAAGACGACCCGGAGCATCCGGCGTCTCTCGTGCCATTCCAGTTCGGTGTGGAAGGTCAGGAGCGTGGATTCCCGGTCCAGGACCACCTGCTGCCGGATGACGGAATCGCCGACCGTAAGCGTCGCCGTCAGGCGGTCGCCCTCCTGGGCGACGCGGCCCGTCGGATTCACCGGGCGCGCCACGAGGCAGTCGCGGTAGTGCCGGTCGATGTCCCACGCCTCGTAGTCGTCGGGATAGTCCCGGTAGAGGCGCAGGTCGTTGCCGAACTGCCCTTCGCGGATGAGTTCCTCCCGGTCCCGCTTGTCGTAGGCGGAGACGAGGTGGAGGTCGGCGTCGAACTCGTAGCGCATCCGGTCGTTTTCCAGGACCGGCCTCCGCGTGGCGACGGCTTTCGCCGCCGGCGCCTTGCGCGCACCCCGCCTGAGCGTCAAGTCCGAGAGCGGGGCCAGTTCCACGTAGGCCTCGACGGAGCCGTCGGCGTTCCGCCGGGTAGCCAGGGCGTCCTGCGTGCTCATGCCGCCCCATTCGGCGGGCAGCGTCACCCATCCCCGCCAGACCATGTTCAGCGTGTTGACCAGCAAAAGCGCGCCGGCGCGCTTCCGCAGCCGGGCTTCCGCCAGGGCGCGGGCCTCCGCGCAAAGCGCGTCGATGCGGGCGTAGTCCCGCTCCACCTCCTGGTAGGTCTCGTCGATGGAGGTGCCCGAGAGGATGTCGTGGAACTGATGCAGCAGCAGGAGTTTCCAGGCCTGGTCGAACTGCTCGGCGGGATAGTCCTTTCCCCCCAGCACGGCGCTGCAGAGGAACTCCGTCGCGGCCAGGAGCTGCTCGCGCTTGCGGTTGCCGCGTTTGAAGCGCGCCAGGGAGGAGGTGATGCCGCGGTGGCGTTCCAGGTAGATTTCGCCGTCCCAGACGGGCAGGGCGTCCCAATGCCTGCGCAGGCGGTCGAGCAGCGGCTGCGCCGCGCCGAAGCGCACTTTCGGGGCGTCCTCCAGATTTGCGAGGCGGCGTCCCGCCTCGATTTCATCGCGGGTGGCTCCCGCGCCGCCGTCGCCGAGGCCGAAGAGCGAGAGGAACTCGCCCGTCTCGGCGCTTTCCGCATAGTCGTTCTGCGCCTTGCAGAGCGTCTTGGGCTGGAGCCATGAACTGTAGAAGCCCTCGGGCGGGAGATGGGCTAGGACCTCGGTGCCGTCGATGCCGCGCCAGCGGAAGGTGTGACAGGGGAACTTGTCCCATTCGCCGACGGCGATCTTGATGGAGACGAAACTCTCGCAGCGCGCCAGTTTCATGATCTGCGGAAGCGAGGCGCCGTAGCCGAAGTCGTCGGGGAGCCAGACGTTGCGGACTTCGACGCCGAACTCGTCGCGGAAGAAGTTCTTGCCGTGGAGGAACTGGCGCACCAGCGATTCGCCGTCGGGGACATTGAGGTCGGCCTCGACCCACATGCCTCCCTGGGGCTCCCAGCGTTTGGCGGCGACCGCCTGTCTGATGCGCGCGTAGAGTTCCGGATAGTGCTCCTTGACCATCTGGTAGTGGAGCGGCGTCGACGCGCCGAAGACATAGTCGGGGCAGGCGTCGAGGAGCGCCAGCTGCGTCGCGAAGGTGCGGGCGGCCTTCTGGACGGTTTCGCGGACGGGCCACATGTAGGCGGTGTCCAGGTGCGAATGGCCCACGGCGGTCACCGTCAGCGCGTCCGCGTTGGCGGGGCGTGCCAGCAGCGGGGCGAGGCAGGCGCGGGCGGCCTGCGCATTGTCGGGATTGTCCGCGTAGGCCGCGTCGGCGGCGCTGAAGGCGCGGGCGAAGGCGCGTCGGCGGTAGTCGCCGTCTGGCAGTGTCTCCGCCAGGGAGAGCAGGCATTTCAAGTCCAGGATGAGCGCCTTGACCGCAGTTCGCATCCATCCCGCCTCCGCGAGGGTGAATCGCGCCTCGAAGGAGCCGTTCTCCTCCGCGGCAGGGGCGGGGTCGTAGTCGACATCCAGGCCCGCCAGCTTGTTCGCCGTCGCGGCGCACCAGTAGTCCAGCGCGCGCGGCGGCTTCGGTGGGAAATACTCCTCGCGGACGAAGTCGTCCGCAAACCAGCAGAAGGCCGTGAGTCCTGTCAGCGCCTTGCCCGAGGCGTCGAAGAGCAGCGCCTCCCCGCCAGTGTTGATGCGGACGACAGGGACGCATTCCTGCTCTGGTCGGCGCGGCAGTTTCCCAGTGAAGTGGAACCAGCCCGTCTGCCACGTGCGCCCCCAGACCTCGCCTGGCGCGATCGGGCGGTATGTCAGGGAAAGGCGTTCCTCGAACGGCGTCTGCCTCCCCGCCAGTGCGAACTCGCTTTTGAGCGGCGCCATTGCGCAGAACAAATCCCGCCTCAGGCGGCGCGCGAGGCGCTCCGCCAATTCAAATGCCTTCTTCTGATCGTAGGGGTGCATGGACTGTCATGTTGCTTGCCAGGGGACTTCGGCCTTTCTTCACAGGACCTCCACATACTATAATCGCGGGGTGTTTTTCAGGAATTGCTCCATTTCCCGAAATGGCGGTTTATCCCGCACCGCTTGGGGAACAGCCTTCAGTAAAAAACGGATTTTGGGATTTTTGTATCAAACTGACGGAATATCCGTCTTTTGCAAGCGGGGCTTTGGGAGTAAAATATGATTGTTTACAAAAGGCGCTGTTCCCCAAGAGGGTCGGTAACAGCCCCTCATAATGCCGACACGCCAGAAGCCTGTGGGTCGGGCGCGATTGACGAAGCGGACGTAGCCACGGCGTCCCGCCGTGGCAGGCGGGTGAGCCACACAGGGTTTGCAATGGGGCGGCGGAATCGTTCGCTGCGTCGCTCGTCGGGGCGACCACGGCGGGACGCCGTGGCTACCATTTTCGGGGCTTTGACTGGGTAATCGCCTACCCTCTTGGGGAACAGCGCCTTACAAAAAAGAGCGGGACTTCCTTGTTTGCCTGCATTTTCATTGCACCATGAAGCAATTCCTTTTCATCCTGTTGCTGGCCAGTTTGATCGGCGTCGCCGCGCCGTTTCAGGAATACACGGCCGCGAATGGCTTTGGTGGCTGGAAGGCGTTGCGCAACTGCACGGCCGTGCGGGAAGGGAAGGCGCTGAAACTTGCCGAGATCGGCCACGATTCCTCCATTGTGCTGGAGCCTGTGGCGTTCGACCCCGCGTGTTTCAACACCATCCGCGTCACCTACCGCGCGACGGGCATTCCCGCCAAGACGCGAGGACAGATATTCTTCCGCAACGACAAGAAGGGCGCCTTCGGCGTGCACGGCTATTTCCACATGAAAAGCCTTGTCGGCGACGGCAGGCTCCACACCATCTCCACCTCCCTGCGGGATCTGGCGAACGCCGCCGACTGGACCGAGGGGGGCACTGTCCGCTCCCTGCGCATCGACCTCATGGACGAGGCGGGCGGAACCATCGAAATCCATGCCATCACCCTCGACTTCGACGACTCGCTGCGCTATCCCGCCGCCATCCAGGACGAGCCCGACTGGCCTGACCTCAAGCCAGACTTTTCAGGCGGCCTCGCCGTCCACGGCGAGCCCTACTTCCAGGCCCGCATGCTCTGCCATCCGAAGGAGAATCCAAGGCGCGCCATTCCCGCCAACGCCTGGCAGTTCCGCAAGGCCTTCACCGTGAAGGGGCCAGTCTCCGACGCCTTCATCCAGGCCATTGGCGACGACAAGGCCGAGGTCTTCCTCAACGGGGTGAAAATCGCCGAGAACGCCGACTGGAAGACGCCTGTCGCCGCCGCCGTCCCCGCCTCGCTCTTCCAGGACGGCGAGAATGTCCTCGCCGTCGTCTACCGCAACCGACGCAGCGCGGGCGGTGTCCTCGCCGAACTCTTCTACCAGGCGGCGGACGGCACGCCGCGCCGCCTGGGGACCGACGCCACCTTCCGTGCCGCCGTCAATGCCGCGGGCACGGAGTGGATGCGCCCGGGGTTCAACGATCGTGGATGGGCAGCCCCCCTCGACTATCCCCCGCCGCCCGCAGGGCCGTGGCGCGTTCAACTCCGCTATGTCGACGCAGCCTTGGACGGCGCGTTGAAGGGCGGGACCGCTGCATTGACCGCCGCCGCCGGCGCCATCGTCCCCGTGGAACTGTTCTTCACGGGCACGCGGCTTCCGCGCGCGCTGCCATTGGATATTGCCCTCATGGACGGAAAAGGCACGGTTCGCTGGAAGGAGCATCTGGTAGTTCCGACAGGCGGCATTCTGCGGCAGGACGGCGGCCATTGGAAGGCGATCGTCCGCTGGCGGGCACCGCATTTTCTGGATGACGGCGCCTATACGCTGGAACTCCTGCCAACCACCCTCAAAGACGCCGCCGCGCACACCGTCGCCATCGCGTATCAAGCGTCGCCGCGCCTCGCGAAACGGGATGCCTTTGGCGTCATGAAGACGCCTTCCGGCATGCAGTTCCACAAAAACGGCGTCCCCTTCTACATGGTCTGCGGCAATGTCTGCAAATACTTCAACCTTCCCGTCCGCTTCGGCGCCGCCGCGCAGAATGTCCGAGTCGCGTACACCGATGGCTGGTGGCTGGACGAGGGCTCCTACGATTTCGGGAAATTCGACATCATGGCGGAGGCGCTCTACCGCAGCGACCCTGGCGCGCTGCTGCTGGTCGACATCAATCTCGACCTGCCTGCGTCCTTCCTGGAAAAGTATCCGGAGGAGATTACCTGCGACAGCCGCCGCCTGCTCACGGGCGGCCGCGTCGAGTATTCGTTTGCCTCGCGGTCCATGCGGGAGCGTCTCAAGACCGCCCTGGGCGCGGCCATCGCCTATTGCGAATCATCTGGATTCAGCAACCGCATTCTCGGCTACCGTATCACGGGCGGCGACACCACCGAATGGCTCTCCTGGCCCTGGAGCAGGGAATCCTTGCCCGACTACTCCGCGCCCGCGCGGCAGGGCTTCCGCGACTACCTCGCCAGGCATGTCCAGAAACTGCCGGCGGACACGCCCATTCCCGCCGAGGCGGAACGGATGGCGGACGACGGCGAAATCCTGCTGCGGGACATGAAACGGCATCTTCCCTCGCTCGCCTACCACGACTACTACAGCCTCATGATCGCCGAATGCGCCGCCGACCTCTGCAACCACGCCCGAAAACTCCTCGGAGACAACCGCGCCATCGGCACCTACTACGGCTACACTGCACACATCACCTCGGGCTATTTCCCTGCCATGCGCGGGCACTACGCCCTCAAGTGGTTCCTGGAGCACACGAAGGGCTCCGTCAACTTCCTCATGTCCCCGCAATCCTACCGCATCCGCCGACCAGGCCAGAACAGTGCCGACATGAAGCCGTTCCAGACGCTGGAGGAGCATGGCGTCATCCCGATCATCGAGGACGACACCCGCACCAGCAACGCCATCGCCTGGGAGCGCTTCTACGATTCGCAGCAGCAGGCCGTCAATCCCAAGCAGAGCGTCGACTTGTGTTCACGCAACCTGGGGCAGGCCGTCGCGCGCCTTCAGCCTTTGATGCTCTACAGCCTCTGCAGCGGCGTCGACTTCGACCTGCCGGAACTCGTGCCCGTCATCAACGCGGCCCTTGCAGCGGGGCAGTTCGCCATCGAGCGGAAAGTCGGGCGGCATGCCGAAATCGCCGTCGTCTTCAGCGAGGCCTCCCCGAAATACGTCGCGCCCAATGCCCGCCACAATGGCCGCAGCCGCTACCTGCAATGGTATTCGCCCGACGGCAAGGCGCACAAGAACCTCAGCGACGGCGGCTACTCCGTCCTGGGCGAATCCACAACCACGCAGCTTCTGGCCTGCTCGCAGATCGGCGCCGCGGTCGACTATATCCTCGCCGAGGACCTTGCCAGCCATCTCGGTGACTACAAATTGTACATCTTCACCGACTGCTATGCCTACGACGACGCCTTTCTCGCCGCCGTGCAGAAACTTCGGCAGCGCCCTTGCACGCTTCTCTGGCTATATGCGCCGGGGCTCTACCATGGCGGCACCGCCAGCCTTGAAAACATGCGGCGGCTGACGGGACTCCCCCTGGAGCAGGTGCCCGCTCCCATCCTCCCCGCCATCGGCATGGACGGGGGCTTCCTCGGCCTTACGACGTTGCGCGTTTCACCCATGTTCCAGGTGCAGGCGGCGCCTGGCGTCACCGCGCTCGCGTCCTATCTCGAAGGCGGGGGCACGGGCCTCGCCGAAGTCCGCCTCGGCGCCGCGCGCTCCGTCTTCTGCGGCGCCTACCGCCTGCCTCCTTCCTTCCTGCGCCGCCTCGCCAAGGAAAGCGGCGTCTTTCTCCACTCCGAATCCAGCGATCCCATGGAAGCCAACGACGCCTTCGTAACCCTCCATGCGCGCACGCCAGGCAAAAAGACCATCGTCTTCCCGAAACCGTGCGACATCCTCGATGTCTTCACTGGCGACATCCTCGCCCGCAACGCGACCTCCATCACCATCGACGCGCCGCTCCATTCCTCGTGGCTGCTCTACTACGGCCCCGAGGCCGAGCCGCTCCGCCTGCGGCTCCTCGATCCGTGTCCTTCCGCTCCAGACTGACCAGGCCTTTCACTCGTGGTTACGGGTGTAACCAAAATCCACAAATCTCAACCCGCGTCCTTCTGCACCAACCCACCCAATCCCCTAAAATCAGGAGAAACGACATGAAAAAGACCTTCACCCTCATTGAACTGCTAGTGGTCATCGCGATCATCGCCATTCTCGCCTCGATGCTGCTGCCTGCGCTCTCCAAGGCGCGCGAGAAGGCGCGTTCCATCTCCTGCGTCAACAACCTCAAGACCATCGGTCTCTGCATGCATCTCTACACCAACGACTACGATGACTTCTTCCCCGTCTATGGCCTGGGCACCGCCGACTACATCATCAGTGCCTCCACTGGTCCCGACTGTCCGTGGGGCAAACTCCTCATGCTCGGCTACTTCAGCGCCTCCAAAACGCATGCTGACATCAATATCGGCGACAAGCGCTTCTTCCGTTGCCCCAGCGACAACTACAACTACAACACCACGCTGGGTGGCGGCGCGGTCTCCCTGACCAGCTACATGAACTTCTGGCTGAAGAAGCACCAGAAAATCGATTCGACCACCTGCGCGCGGCGCTGGCGCACCACGGACCGCGGCGGCTGCATCCTCGCTGGCGAATACACGACCAGTTTCGCCAACTATTTCGAAGGCGCCAACGGCACCAGCGGCAACCGGGTCGGCCTGAGCACGACCGGAAAGCCCAACCACCGTGACCGCAGCAATTTCCTCGCGCTGGGAGGCCATGTCTTCTCCCGCAACTCCGACTATGTCAGGGACGGCTCCCACAAGGATCGTCGCCCGGGCTGGTATATCCAGTTCTACGACGACTTCGACTACACTGGCTTCGACATGAACGGGAACTGAACACCACCCGAGGGAACGATGAGAAAGACCGCCGCCATCGCCGTGTTTTGCCTCTGCGCGACCGTGTTCGCGCAGCAGGCGAAGTGGATCTGGAGTGCCGAGTCCCGCTACGCGTGGAACGAGACCGTGCTCTTCCGCTATGACTTCGACCTGCCCGCCGACGCCGAATCGGGGCGCATCGGCATCTCCGGGGACGACAAATACAAGGTCTATGTCAACGGCACGCTGGTGCGGGACATGACGACGTTTCGCTGTCAGCCCGTCAACGCCAAAGGCCTCCTCAAGAAGGGGCGCAACTGCATCGCGGCGGCCGTCACCAACGTCGTCTCGCAGGCGGGCTTCCTGTTTTTCGCCGAGTTCACGGTCAACGGCGAGACGCGCTGCATCGCCACCGACGGCACCTGGCAGTGCACCATCGCCCCCAAGGGCTGGGAGGCCTCCCTGGAGTGGACGCGCCCTGACCGGCCCGCGCCGAAATGGCGCAAGGCCAAGGTCGTGCGCCCTGTCACCGAAAAGCACACCTGGCGCGACCGCATCGTCCTGCAGGAATTCATGACAGCCGAGGCCTACGCGCGCTTCGCCGAGGCGCAGATCCATGACAGCAGGAAGATGCGGGAACTCGTCGCGGCGGCCAGGCCTCGTCTCCAGATGCTCACGGCGCCGAAGGAGGTCCGCTTCGTCCGCCACGCCAATCTCCCGTTCCTCCGCGTGGACGGGCGGGATCTGGCGTTCCCGATGTACAATGCCCTCTACCTGGATTTGACCAAGCCCGAACATTTTTTCCGACTCCAGCGCTTCTATGACGCGGGCTTCCGCATTTTCTTCGTCGGCATCCGTATGGAGCAGTTCTGGCGGGAGGACGGCACCGTCGACCTCGCCCCGACCGTGCAGCAGCTGGAGGCGCTCCTGGCCGCCGCGCCCGACGCGGTCATCACTTTCAATTTCCGCCTCTTCCCGCCGCGCTGGTATATGGAGAAGCATCCTGATGAACTCGTCGGATACGGCAGCAACGCCACGCTGGTCCCCGCGGGGGACGAACTGAAGACCGCCATCATGCGTCCGTCCCTGGCCTCAAAGCGCTGGATGCAGGACGCGGGGCAGGCGCTCACCGCCTTCATCGCCCAGTTGGAACGGCGGACACCCGCCGCGCGGCGCATCGCGATGTATCATGTCTCCTACGGCATCTACGGCGAATGGCACTATTTCGGCATGGTCAAGGATCTCCCCGACACCAGCCGCCCCATGCAGGAGAAGTTCACCCGCTATCTCAAGCGGAAATACCAGACGGATGCCGCGCTTCAGGCCGCCTGGAAGGATCGTGCCGTCACCCTCGCGACCGCCGCCATCCCCAGTGCGGCGCAGCGCCTCGCCCGCAGGGACGGCGAACTCTTCGTGCCTGGCTCCGACTGCCGCGTCATCGACTTCAACGACTGCATGGGTGAGGCCGTGCAGGAGTGCCAGGCGTTCTTCAACAACACTGTCCGACAGGCGGCGGGGCGGCCCGTCCTCGTGGGCAACTACAGCGGCTACTTCTTCGGGATGCAGTATCCCTCCTTCGGCTGGCATTGCCGCACGCCGCAGACCCTCCGCAGCCAGGACGTCGACTACCACTCCTCGCCATACGCCTACGCCTACCGCAGCGCCGGCGCCAGCGGCCTGCCGCGCGGCGTATTCGAGAGCTACGCCCTCAACGGCAAGGTCGCCTTGATGGAGTCCGATGTGCGCACCCATCTGGCCGCCGATGGCAACACGACGAGCCAGTCGCAGGCGGAGACCGACGGGATGATGGTGCGCGACTTCTGCAACGCCATCACGCGCGGCGCCGCGATGTGGTTCTTCGACTTCCAGTTCGGGTGGTACGACCATCCGCGGTATCTCGCGGCCTTTGCCCGCATGATTCGGCTCTGGCAGTCCAGGCCCGATGCCACGCGCGTCTCCGAGGTCTGCATGGTCTGCGACTTCGACAGCGTCAAATACCACACCGCCGAGGCCAATCCCAACGCTTTCAGCGTCAAGCTGGTCAGCGACCTCTCCCAGCAGATGTTCAAGGCTGGCGCGCCGTTCGACACCGTCTATATTGAGGATCTCGCCTTGCCCGCGGCGACGCCCTACAAACTCTACGTCTTCCCCAACCTCGTGCATCTCACGGAGGAGAAGGCGGCGGTCGTCGAAAGACTGTTGCGCCGCGGCGCGACTGTCGTCTTCCTCTGCGGGCCGCAGGCCGTCGCGCGCTGGGGAAGCCATCCGAAGGTGCGCTGCGTCGGCAACGCCATCGGGGGGCGCGCGCTCCACCGCCTCTACCAGGAGAGCGGCGTCCACTGCTACACGGAGGATCCAGATGCCTGCCTCTATGTCTGCCGCGGGCTGGTCGGCTTCCACCGCGTCGCGGGCGGCCCCGCGGAAATCACCCTTCCAAAGATGCCGGCGTCCATCCGCCAGATCTTCCCCGTGGAAAAGGAGTTGCCGCCCGCCCGGATCATCCGCTTCAACCATCCCCATGCGGGGACGTCTTTGTTCCAAGTGAAGTTTGAGTAGACATGCAATGAACATCAAACGCTACGCCGTCTGCGGGGTCTCCTCCCGCGCCATCGACATGTACATCGGACCGATCCTGCGGGATTTCCCACGGGCGGCCCAGTTGGTCGCGCTTCTGGACATCGACCCGATGCGCTTTTCCTACTGCAGGAAACTCCATCCTGAAACTGGCGGGCTCCCGTGCTACAACGAGCGGGAGTTCGACAAGATGGTCGACGAGACGCATCCAGACGCCATCCTCGTGGTCTGCATGGACTGCCACCATGTGGACTACATCCTGGCGGGACTGCGCCGAGGACTGGACGTCATCTCGGAGAAGCCGATGACGACGAACACCGAGGACGCGCTCAAGGTGGTGGAGGCGGAGAAGGCCTCCAAAGGCAAGGTTGTCTGCACCTTCAACTACCGCTACAATCCAGTGCATCGGAAGGTGCGCGAGCTGGTGCTTGAAGGCAAGGTAGGGCGTGTGACGCACGTGGACTTGACGTGGTATGTGGACATCCGCCACGGTTCGAGCTATTTCAACCGCTGGAATCGGATGCGCGAGAACTCCGGGTCGCTCTCGATCCACAAGGCGAGCCATCATTTCGACCTGGTCAACTGGTGGATCGACGGCATCCCCGAGAAGGTCCATGCTTTCGGCGCGCTGAACCACTACGGCCCGAACGCCCCGTTCAAGCCCGAGGGCGATGTCGACGGGAACCTGTGCAGCCAATGCCCGCAGTTCCTGAAGTGCGCCTACAACATGCGCTGGGCGACGCGCAACTCGCATCTGCGCACTCAGGACGACCATCTGCAGCTCCTCCAAGGGCGGTTCAGCGAGATGTTCACGACCTACCGTCCCGAGATGTGCATCTTCGACAAGGCGATCAACATCTACGACACCTTCATCGCCAATGTCAAATACCGCAACGGCGCCCTCCTCAACTACTCCTGCAACTTCTCCACGCCCTACGAGGGCTATCGCCTGGCCATCAACGGCACGCACGGCCGCATCGAGACGATGGAGTACGGCGGCGAGGCCGGCGTTCCCCTCCCGAACCTGAACGGGCCGGACGGCGACCAGTTCATCGACTGCTTCCCCATCTTCGGCGGCCGCGAGCGCATCAGCGTCCCTGCGGGCGTGGGCGGCCACGGCGGCGGCGATCCGCTCCTGCGCGAGGATGTCTTCCTTGGCGAGGATCCCGACCGCAAATACGACATTCTCGCGAAGTCGGTGGACGGGCTGCGCGCCATCGCCATCGGCGACGCGGTCTACCGCTGCATCCACGACGAATCCGGCGAGCGGGACCTGCGCCCGTTCATGCAATGACGGCAGTGTCTCCAGCAAACCACCAGTCCCCCATGCTTGAAGTCAAGCCGAACAAGCGATTCTTCCAGGATCTGACCTTTCCGCTGAAGGTCGTCGAGCAGGTCTCGCAGGAGAACACGGCGCTGCATGCGCATGAGTTTGTGGAACTGGTCGTCATCCTGGGGGGCGCGGGCGACCATGTGACCACTGGCGGCACGCGGCATCTTTCGCGTGGGGACGTGCTGATCATCCCCATCCAGAAGGCACACCGCTATGAGAATGTCAACGGCCTCTCCCTCGTCAATGTCGTCTTCTATCCGCAGAAACTGCAGTTCCCGCGCCTGGACCTCTGCACGCTGCCAGGCTACGACGTGATTTTCCACCTCTCCAGCCCCGATGCGGAGGCGATTCCGTATCCCTGCATCCACCTGGAGGAGGCGGATATGCTGCTGGTCGAAAAGCAACTCCGCCTGCTGGTGGAGGAGTTCACGGAGCGGCGGCTGGGCTTCCGCACCCGCGCCCTCGGCATCTTTCTCTACCTGACGGGGTTTCTGGCGCCACTGTTCGCGACCACGCGGATCCCGCGGCAGGACTACCACCAGCCCGCCATCGAAAAGGTCGTCAACTACCTCGAAGACCACTACGACCAGAATGTGACGCTGGCGGAACTGGTCCATGTCGCCGCGATGAGCCGAAGCACGCTGATGCGCGAGTTCAGCCGCCTCATGGGGACCTCGCCGTTGCAATACCTCGTCAACATCCGCCTGGAGGTCGCCTGCCAGATGCTTCGGGAGAACCTGGCCTCCGTCACCCACATCTGCTACCAGGTCGGCTTCTCCTCCGCCAGCTATTTCTCGCGCTGCTTTTTGAGGCGCTTCCACCAGACTCCCAGCCAGTATCGGAAACGCCTGTATGGCTGATCGCCTTCGTTCCATGCGCTACACCTTCTCCATTGAAGCCTTCCAGAATCCCGATGCGGTCCATTCGCCAGGATATTTCTGGAAACTCAACGCGCGGCTTGACATCGCGGAACTCAAGGCGCAACTCCACGACATGCACGGGCATGGCGCCCGCTCCGTGTGCCTGCATCCATTGCCACCGGACTTCCGCGCGGACATCCATTCCGACCTGGCGCCCGCCTATCTCAGCGAGGGCTTCTTCCACTGCATCGCCGAACTGGTGGACGAATGCGAACGGATGGGCATGAACTACTATCTCTACGATGAAGGCGGGTGGCCGTCGGGCAGCGCCTGCGGGCAGGTGCTGAAGGCGGGGAAGGGCGCTTTCGACATCCACGCCATCATCCTCGACGGGGATGGGCGGATCCGCGAGGTCAACCAGACGACCGACGCGCCCTTCAACAATCGGGCGAACATCACGGCCCCTGGCGCGGTCGAGGTCTTCCTTGACCTCACCCACGAAAAATACGCTCGGAACCTCGATCGGCACTTCGGGAAGAGCATCCGCTTCGCCTTCACCGACGAACCGTCGCCGCTCACCCTCTATGCCGACGCCCTTGGCTGGTGTTCCGACTTCGCCGAGCAGTTTCTGCGGCGCAAAGGCTACGACCTCACACCGTTCATCGCGGATATCCTTCGTCTTCGGGGAGATGCCCGTGCATGGGCCGCCAAATCCCCCGACGACCCGTTGACGCAAACCGTCGCCGACTACTACGACGTGAGTTCGGAACTCTTCCTGGAACGCTACCTCCTGCCGTTGCGGACGTGGTGCCGTCGCCACGGGCTGCTTTCGGGCGGGCACCTCAACGGCGAAGACGACTGGATTGGCGATGTCGTGGGCGGCGGGCGCAGCCTGCGCCATCTGCGCGCGCTGGATCTGCCGGGCGTCGACGCCATCTGGCGGCAGATCTTCCCAGGCCGCCTCCATCCCTTCCCGAAACTGGCCTCCTCGGCCGCCCACCAGATCGGCCAGCCGCGGGCCGTGGCGGAGGTCTTCGCCGTCTACGGGGCGGGCCTGACGCCCGCCCAGGCCAAGTATGTCGTCGACTTCATGCTCGCCTGCGGCATCAACGCCTTCGTCTTCGCCCATTACCCGCAGACAATGCAGGGCAGCCGCATGTCCTACTACCGCCCCCTCTTCGGGGCGTGCTACTGCCCGTTCTGGGAGTTCATGTCCGACCTCCATGCCTACACGGAGCGCCTCTCCTTCCTCATGGCCTGCGGGACGCCTCGGCTCGACACGGGAATCTATTTCAACCGTCGCCTGCTCGCCCTGGGTGGCGACATCGCCGCCCGCGAGAACGCGCGGCTCTTCGCCCTCTGCGAATCCCTGCTGCAACGCCAGTGCGACTTCGATTTCATCGACGACGAAGTGCTGCTTGAGGGAACGCTCCAGGAAGGCGCGCTCCATTTCGGCGATGCCCGCTATGCCCATGTCCTCATCCCCGACGAGGAGCGCCTGACCCCGAAGATCGCGGCGCGCCTTGCCACGCTGCGGGACGCTGGCATCGGCACCGTCCCCGAAGATGTCCAGCCCCTGCTGCGCATCACGCCTGCGGCACCCGCTCTGCGGATGCGCCTCCGCGACCTCGGCGGCGGCCGTCTCGGCTGCTTCCTGTTCAATACGGGGGACACGCCGTTGCGCGTCCATATTCCTTTCCCCTGCAACGAGGTCACCGAGGCCGATCCGCTGACTGGAAGCCTGCTTCCCGCATCCTCCGACGTCTTCTTCGGTCCTGCCGAAAGCCGCTGCTTCCTCTGCGGCGTGTCGGCCATGAGCACCGCCTCCAGGTTCGAAGCGGGCACGCCATGCTCAGTGGACTTGCGCCAGATCACCCTGAAGCCCCTTCGGCAGTTCGCCATGGAGGCGCAAGACTATACGCAACGGCGGATTGATGTCCCGTCGGTGCCTGCCGTCCTTGGCGACTGGCGGCCTTTCCTCGGGGATGACTTCAGCGGCGACGCCCTTTACACTGCCGTCTTCACCTGCGAAAACCCTTCCGCATGTCACTTCCTTGATCTGGGCGAAGTCCAATACGCCTGCACCGTGCGCCTCAACGGTGTTGACCTTGGGCGCAAAGCCTGGGCGCCTTTCCGCTTTGCGTTGGAAGGGGCGCTCCGCGACGGTGAAAACACTCTTGAAGTCATCGTCACCAACACGCTGGCCAATATCTTCACCCTGGAACGCCAGCAGTATCTCGACACGGCCTTCCCGCCGAAGTCCCCCTATTCGGTTCGAGAAACCGTCTTCGAGGCCGAATCCATGTCCTCCGGCCTTTTCGGTCCTGTCACGTTCCAGTGACACTCCTTCAGAGGCCTTGCGAGGGGCTGGACGGGGGGGTGTTTTAAAATGATACTGGTTAGCGTAACCAGAACGCGCATTGAACAAAATTGCAGAGTATTCTCTACTATATTTGACAATTTGCTTAAGATGATTATATTTTAAGCAAATCATCAAGGAGATGCATACATGAATCAAGGTCTCAGTTATCTAATCAATGCAGGCAGGCCATTCACGGCAAAGGAGGCCCAGGACAAAGGCGTATCCCATGCGCTGCTCTCCTTCCATTGCCAAAGTGGACGTCTTGAACGCCTGTGCCAGGGGGTGTATGCCCCGAAAGACATGGACATCAGCCCCATGCCTGAAATCGAGGTGCTTCTGTCCAAGGGGACGGATTTTGTCGTTTGCCTCCTGTCCGCCCTGCGCCTGCACAATTTCACCACGCAGACCCCGCACGAACTCTGGGTGGCCGTCCGCATTGGCCGCAGGCTTCCACAGCTGTCAGGCAGTCCAGCACCAGTTTGCATTCAAATGTCGGATGCGGCATACGAATACGGCATTGAACATATTGATCGTGATGGGCTGCGAATACCCGTCTATTCCCCCGCAAAAACTGTGGCGGACTGCTTCAAGTTCCGCAACAAATACGGTCTGGATGTGGCGATGGAAGCCCTGCGCGAGGGACACCGTCTGAAGAAATTCACGGTCGACGCCCTGGAGGATGCAGCCAGAATCTGCCGCGTCTCCAATATCATGCGTCCATACATGGAAATGATGCTGCTATGAGCAAGGGAACAATCACCAATATGCAGGCATCCGTGCTAACCAGGCTCAAGAGTCTGTCAAAACTTCGCAGGCAGGACTACCAGCATATCTTGCTGAGGTATGCGACAGAGCGTTTCCTGTATCGCCTGTCCGTTTCCGGCTATGCCGACAATTTTGTCCTGAAGGGTGGAAATCTTTTCGTGATATGGCAAAATGGCGACAACTCGCGTCCGACGATGGATTCAGACCTCCTTTGCTTTGGCGATACGAGCCATGAACATCTGTGGAAGGTTTTCGCCAGCATCGCGGGATTGGAGGATTCTGACGGCATCATGTTTGACGCAGATGGCATTGCCGTGGAGGCCATACGCGAAGACACGAAGTACAGCGGGACACGCATCACCTTCAATGCATTCATTGGAACAGTCAGAATCCCGCTGCAATTCGACATCGGCGTTGGCGACGCCATCACACCAGCGCCTGAACAAGCAGATTTTCCCGTCCTGCTGGACGGCTCATCTCCACACCTCAAAATCTATCCGATGGCGACCGTCATTGCGGAGAAACTGGAGGCAATGGTTGTGCGCGGCGGAAGCAACAGCAGGATGAAGGATTTCTACGACATCTGGCAACTTTCCCGTCTTGCAGAGCATTCAGCCAGAACGTTGCGGATGGCCATTGAGAACACCTTCCAAAGACGCGGAACCGAGCTCCCGATGACATTGCCATACGCCCTGACAACTGAGTTCGCGCATCGCTCTGAAAAGCCTGTCCAATGGCATGCTTTCTGCCGAAAGAACCATTTGTTGGATGCACCTCTGGAGTTTGAAGAGACTGTGGAGGGCATCGCGGCTTTCCTTGGCCCATGTTTCAAGTATGTGCATGAAAAGGAATATGGTATGGTCGCCTGATAATGGCTGGATGAATGCGGATGAATGAGATGGGCAGCCGTAGACAGCAATTCCACGAAGAGCGTTCCTCGCCCGACAATGGCATCTCTTTCTGGGTGCCAGTCTGGTTGCGGCGCCCTTCCAGAGGGGCCGCTCGCCGCTTTGCGGCTCGCTCCACCCCTGGCTATGCTCCGAAGCCTCCTTCGGGGGCTTTTCTGGCGAGGGATGCCGCGCCGTGGCGGCGCGGTGAATGGGCCGCTGTCGATTCCAGAGCCTTGGAGACGCCTTGTGGCGGGCCTGATTGGACACTGTATCTCTGCGGACCGCCACGGCGGGGCCGCTGTGGCAACACTTTCGGGGGGTGGAATGGGTGCGGGTGGCTCTTTGGGGCGCCACGGCGAGGCCGCCGTGGCAACCATTTTCGGGGCGTTCACCAGGCGATTGCCTGCCCTCGCGGGGAACAGTGTTTTGGGAAATTGAGTGTTTAGATTTAGGCAGGACATCATACACAGGAGAATGAAAGACATGAAATGCACATTTTGCGGAGAGGAAATCAAGGCGGGCGAGACGGTCTGCCCGTTCTGCGGGGAGAAGGTGGAATGGCCAGAGGGCGCGAGTGCGGATGCCGCGTCCAGCGAAACGTCGGCGCCGCCCGCTCCCGAGACGCCTGCGGGGCCCGTGTTCGCGTGCGTGAAGTGCGGGAAGGTGTATCCAGCGGGGACGAAGTTCTGCGGGGAGTGCGGGGGGAGGGTTCAGGAGGCCAATGCGGCAGAGTCCGATGCGGAGTTGGAGGAAAAGGAGATCCAGCTTCCAGGCGGCGTGGCGCTGGAGCTGGTGAAGGTGGAGGCGGGGAGTTTCCTGATGGGGAGACCAGAGCACGAGGAGCAGCATCGGGTGACGCTGACGCAGGATTACTGGCTGGGGAAATACGCGGTCACGCAGGCGCAGTGGGAGGCGGTGATGGGGGGCAACCCGTCGAGGTTCAAGAACGGCGGGGACTACCCAGTGGAGTACGTCGACTGGAACGACGCGAGGGCTTTTTGCCAGAAACTGAACAAACTGAAGTTGGCGCCGTCAGGCTTCCGCTTCGACTTGCCGACGGAGGCGCAGTGGGAGTATGCCGCGCGCGGCGGCAGCCGCAGTCAGGGATTTGTCTACAGCGGAAGCATGAATCTGGACGAGGTGGCGTGGTATGTCGACAATTCAAATGGCGAGACCAATCCCGTGGGCAAGAAGGAGCCGAATGAACTTGGCTTGTTCGACATGAGCGGCAATGTCTGGGAATGGTGCCGCGACTGGTACGCGAAATACGACGGCGATGCAACGGATCCAGCGGGGGCGAAATCGGGCGGGATCCGGGTGTGTCGGGGCGGCAGTTGGAACAACGTCGCGAGCTTTGCCGCGTGGCGCCGCGACGGGCACGATCCGACGTACCGCAACGACATCCTCGGCTTCCGCGTGGCCCTTGTGCGAGTTCAATAGGCATCCTGTCCTCTCTTTGAGCCGTAACCAGAAAAAAACGCCGTCGCCGCCAGGCGGCCGATGCCGTCCCCGCCGTGAGGCGGGGTCGCGGCGGGAGCCGCGAAAGGCACGGGCGCCGTGGCAGGCGACGGCGTGGGGGTCCAGGGGGCGTGTCCCCTGGTGGAGCGGGGCTGGCGGG
>JAEEGL013179431.1_pt1 | contig 27004 bp, 16 predicted proteins | sample 9134231 | NCBI WGS metagenome assembly JAEEGL01 (sample SAMN16246548, study PRJNA631951) | gut metagenome | biome: gut microbiome; feature: rumen; material: fiber-attached | host: Bos | place: Iran: Karaj | collected 2018-10 | reverse complement strand
TACTGGGCGTGGGGCGCGGGGGCGATGCTGCTGTCCATCCTGCAGAGTCTTGCCGTGTGGCAGTTCTCGGCGCGTTGGACGGATCTTGTCACCTTTGGCGTTCTGATCTTCGTGCTTTTGTTCCGTCCTCAAGGGCTGTTCGGCGTCAGCAAGCGACTGGAGGAGGCGAAGTGAACTACCTTTTCCACATCGGCGTGATGTTGGGCATCTATGGCATGCTGGCGCTTTCGGCGAATCTGCTGATCGGGTTCGGCGGACTCCTCACGATGGCCCAGGCGGCGTTTTACGGACTCGGCGCGTACGCCTACGCGCTCCTGTCGCTCAAGCTGGGATTGCCGTTCGTCGTGACGCTTCCGGCGGCGATACTCCTCTGTGCGTTCGTCGGTTGGCTCTTCGGACACGCCGCGCTTCGCTTCCGCAACGAGGCGTTCGTGTTGGCGACGATCGGGTTCCAGATGATCGTCTACGTGACGCTCTACAACTGGACCGACCTCACGCGCGGACCGTATGGCATCTCAGGCATCCCGCGTCCGTCGTTCTTCGGGTTCGGCATCGAATCGGTGCCGGCATACTTCCTTTTCACGCTTGTTTTGTTCGCAGTCGTGCTAGGGTTCATGCACCTCGTCTGCACGAGCCCGTTCGCGCTGTCGCTCAAGGCGCTGCGCGACGACGAGGCGGCCGCGCAGACGCTCGGGATCTGTCCGAAGGGACAATACGTCCGCGCGATGGTGCTCTCGGCGGCGGTGGCGGCGGTGCCGGGCGTGTGCTTCGCAAGCTACATCACGTACATCGACCCCACGAGCTTCACGCTCGCGGAGTCCATCTTCATCGCCTGCATTCTGCTTGTCGGCGGCTCCGGCAACATCAAGGGGCCGATGGCTGGCGTTGCCTTCATGATCATCTTGCCGGAAGTGCTGCGCTTCGTGGGATTGCCCGATGCGGTTGCGGCGAACCTGCGCGAGATCATCTATGGCGTGATGCTCGTTGTGATCGTTTACACGAAACCAAAGGGATTGGCGGGGGCGTATGCAATCAAGTAGCGATCCGCGTATCATCAATCCCGTCGAACTGCGGGTGGAGGACATCTCGAAGAGCTTCGGGGCGTTTAGGGCGTTGCATGACGTGTCGCTTACCGTTGCCCTTGGCAAGGTAACGGCGCTGGTGGGGCCGAACGGCGCGGGCAAGACGACCCTTTTCCACGTGATCGGCGGCAACCTTGTGCCCGATACGGGCAAGGTGATCCTGAACGGCACGGACGTGACAGGCTTTCCGCCATACAAGATCGCGCGTCGGCACGTTGGACGGCTTTTCCAGGACGTGCGTGTGTTTCCCGCGATCACCGTCGCCGAGAACATCTCCGTGTCGTTCCTGCACAGGAGCGACTATTCGCTCATGACGACGATCGCGTGGTGGCGTCGCGAGGCGCGCGAGAAGGACCGCCGCGAGCGTGCGATGAGGTGGCTGGAGTTCGTGGGTCTTGCGGACAAGGCGGACGAGCCGGCGGGGGAGCTGTCGTACGGGCAGCAGAAGCTGCTCGCGCTCGCGCGGATCGTCGCGCTGCGTCCGGCGCTCCTGCTCCTCGACGAGCCGACGGCGGCGCTGTCGCCCGCGATGACGAAGAAGATGGTCGCGCTCATCAAGCAGCTGGTCGCGGAGCAGAAGCTCACCATCGCGCTCATCGAGCACAACATGGGGGTGGTGCGCGAGCTTGCGGACTACATCTACTTCCTGCATGAGGGAACTGTCCACACGCACGGCACGCAGAAGGAGGTTCTCGAGAATCCGGCGGTACGCGAACTCTACATGGGCCTTTCGGGAGGGATGGCGATATGAGCGAGACTTTGCTCGAGGTCAAGAACCTGTCCTGCGGGTATGGCGACCGGCCGGTGCTGAACGGAGTCAATCTCTTCGTACGAGAAGGGGAGGCGGTGTTGCTTGCGGGACCGAATGGTTGCGGGAAATCGACGTTGCTCAAAGCCGTGATCGGCGCGTTGCCGCTGACGGACGGCGAGGTGGCATTCGGCGGCGAACCGCTTTCCGGAAAGTCCGTCGAGGAGCGCGTGCGCCGCGGCATCGGCTATCTGCGGCAGACGGATAACATCTTCCCGGGGCAGACGGTCGAGGAGAATCTCTCGCTCGCGGGGATGTCCCTCGCGAAGACGGAGTACGCCGCCGCGCGCGACGGGATGCTGGAACTGTTCGACTTCCTGAAGCCGAAGCTTGGCCAGCGAGCGGGTTCGCTTTCGGGCGGGCAGCGCCAGGCGCTTGCGCTCGCGATGGTGTTCATGCGTCCGCAGCGGCTCTATCTCCTCGACGAGCCGACGGCGGGACTCTCGCCCAAGGCCGCGCAGGACATCATGGAGCGTGTGCATCGTTTCGCGAAGGACGGCGCAAAGCGAGCGATCCTCATGGTGGAGCATCGTCTCGATCTCTTGGCGTGGATCGACCGCGCCGTATTCCTGTCGCAGGGTCGTGTCAAGTCCGAGGCATCTGACGCCCGCCAGTTCCTCGACGCGAACTGGCTTGCGAAGAACTATTTTGAGTGAGGAGGTAAAAAGATGAGTGGAAAGGTCTGGCGTGTTTTTGCGAAAGTCTTGTGCAATGCACTGATATTCTTCGCGGGTTTTGCGACGGGGGTCGTGACGGTGTATTTTGTCATTTCATACGAAGGCCCCGAAGGGCTTGTCAGCTACATGAACCCTGTACGCTGGTCGATCCGTCATTTCGTGAACGCGTTGGCGGATGGAGACGCAAAGGCTTTGGCGGAACATGTGCAATTGCCCTTCGAACGTCGTTATCCCATCCCGAACATAAAGACAATGGATGAGTTTGTGGCGGCGATACCTTCGCTTTTGGGCGAAGATGCCGTGAAGCAACTTTCCGAGTCGAGCGCGTTTCGCAATTGGAGCCAGATGGGAAGCCATGGCTACATGCACGATACCGTCGGAATCTGGGTGACGGACGATACGCCGGTGTGTTTGGAGTCGATAACGGATCTGACGCCGGCGGAAACCGCGCTTTGGGAAGCGTGTGCCAAGCGCGAAATTGCCTCGCTGCATCCTTCGCTCCGCGAGGGCGTGGCGCGTCCGATACTGAGTTTCGTGACGGAAGACGGAGACTTTCGCGGAAGGATCGATTTGCTTGGCGAGAAGTTGGATGCCCGAGCGAGTGTGGCTGAAGCCTACAAGTATCGCCTATCCATATACAACAAGGGAAGCGCCATAACGGCCGCTCCAGACAAGATTGTGATGTGCAAGTACGGGCATGAAGGTTCTCCTGGCTACGACAGCTACACGAGTGAAGACGAAAAATATCAGGTGACCGTGAACTACTGTGGCCCTCGTGATTTCGCAGAGATGGATTTCTATCGTCCGGGCGTCGCCGAAGACGACGACAGAGCTCCCCGCGCGAAATCGTGCGAATGGAGATAAAACTTTCTAATGAGAGTTCCCCAGTTGGCATGAGATTTTTGGTATAATAGTGCGCAAACGATGAAACGCAGATTGCCAGATTCTCACTCGTGGCATCATGTCGGTCCCGACAAAGCTCGCGAGTGGCGGGCAAAGGCAATGGGAATTATCTAAGCACAAGAAAGGACTAAAGATGAAAAATGACACTAACCGTTTGGACGAAAAATCGCGGCAGTATCCGTCGCCATTTTCAAGGCTTTTGCTCATTCCGCATGGTAGTACGCTTTCGGTAGAGGATGATCTTACCGGAGCGGTGGGCGTATGCAAGAATGCGACGCTGGTCTGCGGTGGATCCTGTTTCATTAACGTGGACATTGGCGAGAATGCCAAGTTCCTTTGCCGAGGAGCGTGTTTCGGAAATGTCGTGATCAACGAGGGCGGTTTCTTCAAGTGCGATGGAGCAATGAGGGGAAACATAATAAATCACGGCGGCCGCTATGAGATCGGCGGGGAGTTTTCCGGCCGGGTCTCAGAGGTGTCCACTAACGGCAAAGCGGATGCTGGGGACGATGGAGATGATTACGACATAGACGAGGACAATTAACCGTAATCATGGTTCTGCAAGGCGGGCAGCGGGAGGTTGTTGCGGCGTGAAATACCGTATCTTCACATTCAGTGTACATGGTGTGGTTGCTGCGGAGTACCATGGGTTCAAGGACTGGCTAACCTCAGAAAAGGGGGAGGTCTCCAATGGGTGACATGAACAACATGCGCCAGCTTGCCTCCTGCTACGGATCCGGTAGCGGCGTCCCGCAGAATCAGTCCAAAGCCCGCGAGTGGCGGGCAAAGGCACTGGGAATCATTTAAACACAAGAAAGGAAAACAAAAAATGAAGAAGCTATTGATACATCTCGTGTTGGTCTCGACCTGCATTCTAAGTGGCTGTAATGATCAGCGAGCAAAAGAACTCCGGGTTGGGGCAGATCTCACATTAAGTGGTAATATTGCTTATTGGGGGGTCCAGATCCAAAAGGGACTTTTGCAAGCTGCTTATGATTTTAATCAGACCTCTGATGGTATAAAGGTAAATGTTGTGTGTCAGGATAACAAAGGTTCTCCTGCTGGGGCAGTTTCCGTTTTCAGAAGGCTTGTTTCGTTGGATGATGTTTCTGCTGTTGTTTCTGTTTTTAGTCCGGTTTCTAACCCTCTCCGAGAGGTGGCGGGGTCGTTAAAGACTCCATTAATTGCGACAGTAGTATCTGCCGAGGGTTTTGGGGGGCTTAATGACTGGTGCTTCCGGGATTTCCCAAGCCAGTCTCAACAGTCAATAACGCTGGCGAATTATGTTGTGAAGAAATATGGGGTTAAACATGTCGCAAGTATTGTGGTTAATGATGACTATGGCAGAGATGGAGAAATAGCGTTTTGTAGGGAGATTGAAAAACTAGGTGGAACCGTAGAAGCCAAAGAATACATGTCTCAAAACGACACAACAATAGTGAACCAACTTAATAAATTGTTGGCAAAGAACCCAGACTGTATTTACATTGTTGTAAGGGATACTGCTTTAGGCACTTCCGTCAAACAGATGAGGGAACGTGGATATAGGGGATTAATTGTGGGGGTTAATGCATTTGATTCGCCTCTTGTATGGTCGGCAGCCGGGACAGCTGGTGAAGGATGTATCTTCACCAGCGCATATGTTGATTTATCGGAACCGAAGGCGCAGAAATTTGTGGATGCCTATAAAAAGACTAATGGAGAAGCCCCTGATTGGATAGCTGCATATGGATATTCAATTGGTCAGTACCTTGTTGCAAGTGTAGCAAAGGCGAATGGAGATAAAGAAGTCCTTCGTTCCTTACTTGCATCTGTAAGGGTTGATTCGATTCGAGGAGAATTAGTAATGAATCCTTCTCGCGATGTGATTTCCCCTATCGGGATTTTTGTGCGCGAGGGAGATAATAACAAATTAATTGAAATACGTTGAACCGGGTATGCATATAACCAATCTATCACAATCTGTAGTGGTGGGAATCTCTACTTTGCTCCTACTGTGTTTGGTTGAGTTAACTGCATTCTATCTGTTAACAGTATGAGGAAGTCTATGCGTAATGAAGATCATAGTGATTTAAATGATCAGCAATTTGATCTAGTCTTGATTATCTCAACTCTACATGAATTAAGATTGCAGTCAATACTGGGGCAATGTTGTTTGCATTATGCGCATAGAGTTCAATCGAATAATGACGGCGACAGTCGCGCAAAATTGAACCAACTTTATAATTTTCAGGTTTCTAGGATTCGTGAAGACATTGTAGGAGTACTACGAAAACTAATCGTGCGAAAGAAAAATATTGCTGTTCTGGACATTGGTTGTGGATACGCTCCCTATCTTGAGGATCTGCCAGATGACGTGAACGGCAAGGTTTCATTAACCTTTCTTGATAAAGACGAAAACTTGCGTGAAGCACTAAAATCAAAATTTCCGTCCAGTCGGTTTATTCCGTGCGATTTGTTGACTCAAATTTCAATTGGTGAAGGGGGTGCGGACAATAAGCGCAAATATTTCTTGCGGAACTTCTTCTCCTTTGTTTCTAAGAAACTCAATGTAAATGGGATTTTTTTCCTCTCCGAATTCTATTATCCAAGATATTTAAAGACGATTGAAATTGACCAGATGATTGGCTTGTTGAGGAAGTATGTTGGACACGGTGATCCTATAGATGCCTTCTATTTGCCCGAATATGTTGATCAGGAAGCACATGATTCAAAATTCAGTTTGCTTGAGAAAATTGATTTTGCCCCTATCACCTTGACCTGCAAAGGCAGGGATATCCCCCCTCAAGAATTACTGGCATTATCAAAGCGCCGATACTTCAGATCAATTTATCGTAAGGAGAATGATATTGATTCTGGGTCGAAGAAAACTGGGTTAATCAAAGAAGACCCCAGTATTGTAGAAGATCCCAGTATTGTATTTGAGGGTCAAATAGCTGAAGATATATCGGCTATACGCAATACTACGAAAGATGGGCTTTGGGCGGCATTCCTAAAACAAGATAAAGAGCAGGATGTCCGAAAGTTGTTGGACGAGGTCGTTGGAAACGAAGGAACAGATGGTTGGCGATTGGCTAATTCAGCTAATAAGATAATTTATTGGTGGGAAGAGTTTGGAAGGAATACCAGAAACAAAGTGGGTTCGTTTTCATATTTGTCAATTTGGATTAGTGTTACTTCAATTCTTTGTCGCATATTTGACAAAGAGAGAAGATTTCAAAGATTCGACCCTCTGAAGGAAGGTTTGCCGTGTGGATATTTTTATAGGAAGGTAAAATCATCTTCAAAAAAATCTCACATAGAAGAAAACCGTCCCATCGCATTGGGACTAGAAAAGGAAGTCTCGTGTATTGCGTATAACTATTTGCTTTCCAAGCAGTTAACGGTGGCAGGAAATAATGCGACAGGGAAATCAATTAACGCATTGATTCTAGAACGTAACAAGAGTGGACTGTCTGACGATCAAATTAAATCGGTCGCATTTGTATGTGAGCCAGAATACAAAATAGAGGATTCCTTTTCTGCGCGACAGACATCAATACTCAATTTGTGCCGTGGTCGCAGTGGAAAGCATTATACCATCTACTGCTCATTCTCAAACACAGAGTCTGGTTCCTATCTTTTTTCAGCGAATGGGCCGCAAATTGCCGGTGGACCAGGTCGTGACAAAACACTCTCAACTTTTTTGATGGGGAAACCGCAATCCGAATGTGACGAGTGTGAAAAAACCGAATACCAGATGTTGATAACTTTTCTTGATTTCTTATTTCTCGGTTATCGCATCGGAACGAATAAGCTCAGCCAATATAAAGAAGAACTTGCCGAATTTATAACTCGTACTCGCAATCGCTTTGAGGAAGTCGGCTTGCGTGCTGTTTATGAGGAGTATGATGGATATCTTAAATCCGCCTGCAAAGAATTTACGGAATATTTATGTAAGATCCATAACATATCGTCTCAGGAAAACTTCCCTTCTGTCTGGCTAACTGTTTCTTTAGATGAGCCAGGATCGGAAATACCAGTGTCAAGCGTAATGCTTTTCTCTAATGGAATCGTTGGCATGGAATTCCTTGAACAACGATTGATTCCATTGTTGCGAAGGCCGTTGGTGGAATATTCCGCTGTGGAGAATGACGTCTTGGATGAATTTAAGGATGAGCAACTGAAGATATCTAATATTCGTTCGGCTATTGGTTCAATAATGTCGCGTAATGGGTCGCACAACATCGGTAGTCATGTGCTTGCGGCGTTGTCTCATAATGTCGGAACCATGCCTGACGATAGAGTATTGTATCAGTACATTCAACATCGGATGGATTACATCGCTACAGCGACAACAGATTTCCCTGTTTGGAAACAACCCCTTTATTTGGTCGGGAACCTGATGAAGACATTCCTAATGCAGCGTCATTTGCTTGACCATATTACAGGTAGTGAGGGCTTGAGGGCGTATCAGTTCCAAAATGATAGGATTGACACAACCAAGAAAGAATCCCAGCCGAACACCATATGCTTACACGTAAGAAGGATTAATGATGCTGATTCGAAATGGGGTGAGGCAAACAATTTTTCGCCGACGCACGACACTATAAACTTCATCGGATATCCAGGCTCTCCATGTAATCCGGGAGCGATGAAACATGATCTCGAATTGGCCATTCCAGGTGGAATCGTTGGACAGCATGCGTTTTTCACCATCCTCGAGAACATTCTCCGCAATGCTGCGAAGCATGAATGGGCTAAGTTGAAGAATGTTCGGAATGACGAGAATGGTGTATCTGTTGGGAAATCCCTTAATGGTAAATCCTCTGACGGACAACCTGATAGCGGATCTTCCAATCGGGAAAAAGAACCTTGCCATCACCTTGACATCCATATAGATTTCAAGGATAATCCAGATTCCGGCATAGTGGAGTTTGTTGTTTGGACAGACAGTGAATACAGTAGACAAAATTACCCAATAAAAACATTCAAAAACAGAGCGGAGCGGTTGGTCCGCGAAGATGTGCTTGCCCGTCTTTCTCAAGACGATTCGAGCGGGGAGCTGAATACAAATGGACTTGAGGAACATCAAAAACTCCAGTTGATGATGGCGCGTTCTCTCATAAACAATGAGGGGCAACTACGCAAGGAAAATTGGGGATTGGCGGAAATGCGAATTTCTGCCGGATTCTTGAATGTTGTGGATATCGCGACCATCGGCGGACTTGGAGACAGAACTGCCACGATAGATTTGATCAGCCCGACAATGGTGCTTTGCAAAGATCACTATTGCTTGGGGTATCATTTCCATGTTCCAAAGCCGCGCGAGTTACTGATTGTCGTTCCCGATGTTTTGCTTAAAGCGAAAAAGAATCCCATAAAGAAAGCTGATTTGAAGTCTGCGCATGCCAAATTGATGAAATATGGGATCGGGATTGTCACAGAAGATGAGGTCGGGAAAGAGTCCGAAAAGCCCGAGAGGTCTGACAGGCTTTCGTATGCGTATGCGCTATTCGATCAATTCAATCGCGATTGCATGCGTACATGGAAGATACCATTCCGTCTTGTCACCATCGCAAAGGATCCACTAAGCCCTACAAAGAGCAAAAAGTCAATTGACAGGAGAGCTGATTTTACCGGGAATCCGCGTTTCTTCACACCTAACAGCTTTTGCGCATGGTTGGGAGATGTCCTGGAAAGTGACGATAAGGCGAAAGAACATGCTGAGAAAATTCTTTCCGATATTTATGCGTCTTGGGTTCGCCATCTGAAGAAAGAACGCTTTGGCGTTGAGAATGGATTGAAAAACATACCCATTGCGATTGACCTCAACGATGACAATAAGAATGCCGGCGGCAGTCTCATCTCTGATGCAGACCTTCTTGAACTTGTAATGGGCGATTGCTTTAGTACGGCAGTTTCTTCTTTTGAGCATTCGCCCTTGTGGATGAAAGTAGATAAATCGTTGCAAGAAACCCTCCACGCTATAGTAAATCTGAAGCCAAGAATTATAAAGAGAGTTGAAGAGATTAGAATACTTAAATATAAGAATATAAAAACGAATGTTATTACGACAACCATTAGAAGCACTTCCGATTTAATAAAGGAACAACTTCGTCTCTGGTGCAACGAATTGGGCGATGAGCATGCGAAAAATATTGCAAAAAAATTGTATGCATTAGAGATTGATCATACCAAAGCTTCTGCTACTTGTACTCCTGGCTTGACATTGTTCTTGGAGTTTTTGGAGAAAACAATCCTAAATCAAGTGAAGGCTCTGATGACGAGATATGAAGAACGTTTTGTAACTTTGCCGACCGATATATTACCACCGAAACATCAGAACAAATTGGAGACAAGCGCAAGAGACCCAAACAATCTGGATGCTGAAGAAAAATATCTCATTTCTTTCAGTAATCACGAATCAGGGAATGTTTGCCAGCAAGTTGTAGAAACGGTATCTGATGGGGTAAAGTGCAATTTTCTAGAAAAACATATGCCTGCGAGCAAAGACACGGCTGAAATACTGGCATTCTGGAGGCACGAGGAGAGCACTTCACCACGGACGATAAAGGATGGAGAATCAGACAAGCGCAAGGCGATTGATTTGCTTTACCGTGAACCATTGAGCGGTTCGCAATCATATCTCAATTCGTTTGAAATGTTTTATGACGGAAACGCGACGGAAATTCAGAGAAAACGATTTGTCGCGAAATTATTGGAAACGGGATTGATAAAAGTTCTTTTGATTGACGAAAGGGTTAAGAAATTCGAACGTGAACACAGTGATGTAAAAGCAACTTTTGCCGACATAGGAATATCAACGCTTGATGATGAAAGTCCTGAGACGGTAGAATTGTTTAATGGCGAACAATGCGATAAACATCCGATAGAAATAAAGATTGGCAATTTCTCACTTTCCGTTTTCGACATTGTTGTCATACATCAGGGTATTATTGACAAAAAACTTGAAGACCACAACAATCCACAGACGATACGTAAATTTATTGAATACCTAAAGTCTGAGATACGATATGTCGTTGTCACTACAGGTAGGGGCAATCCTGCAAACATTCCGAACGATGTCCGTGTTCTGCCGTTTTCTGTAATTGAAAGCACATTGTTCAAGAAGTATCCGGAGAAATTGATTCTTGTTGATGCAATTATGAATCTGTTGCCGTTAGGCGGAAAGGAGTAGAAATGGTCTGTTTTATATTAGCTTGCGACAAACGAGAGTTTGATAAGTACAAAGCGGGGACACTTGAATCAGATTTATATTTAGACATTCGTAAGGATGACGGTAGCTTGCTAGCCCCGGTAATCGTTCGCTTGTTGACTTCTGCCGATGGGGCAGTAGGTCCATTGATTGTTGTTCTTAAAGAAGATGAAAAGAATAACTGTAAAAACCAAATGGATGCCAGCAAAACTAAAGACTTGCTTGAACAGCTGGTCGAGGTGTTCGCTCGGACTCATGATGCATTGAAAAAAGCGATAGTTCGCGTGAATGCACATAAAAGAATTGTTGATTGTCTTGAAGATTGTATGAACAAGGTTTGCGCGGAGACGGAGCAAGACGAATATGAAGCCGTTGAGGAATCGGCAGACGGGGCATCTGTGGAAACAATAGCCGTCGCTGGCTCCACAAGAAATATAGTGTGTAGTGATACGATAGCGTTTATACATTGGGGAGGTGGTACCCCAAGAACCTATGAGAATAACTTCTCCCAACTACTTGAAGAGTACCTTAAATCCAGTGATAGGCAATTCACAAAAAGTATTAGGGCTTATGCTTTTAGTTCAAGGAGGGCTGAACTCTTTGATGTAACTAAATCAAAGATTGAATTCCCTACAACGATTGAAGAAGTGAAGGCTCTTGAGGATAAATTTAAGGGTGCTAAGAACGCTGTCGACGCAAGAAAGATTATGACTGAGTATGTGCTGGAGGCGGAAACGGCTAAAAAGAAACCCACTCGGACATCTTCGAAAGATGTCGTTCAGATAGCTACGGAATGCGATGTGTTTAGTGATGCCGTTAGCAAAGTTGTTGAGAAAATTGGTGAAGAATGGGAAAGTGGTTATCTGGAAGAAGACGAACAGGCTATCAGGGCGGATCTTGTTGCTCACTACAAAAATATGAAGCCGCCAGTCTGCAATGTGGCAGATGTTAAAGTGATTGAGCTGTTCAAGAAAATTCTGGAAGAGGGTTCGCAAAATGGCTAAGACTGGAAATGATACGAAGGCAGGGACGATAAAGTTTGTCATAATAGATGCCTATGCTCCAGACGACATCAAGGATTGGGCAAGTAAAAATGATTCACATCTAAGGAAGCTCTTGGGGTCGTGTATACCTGCCGGAGCAAATGCAGCTCGTCGGTTTGAAAAGGTTAAAATTCGTGATTCTTCTTTCAAGTGCATACCACTTGTATTGTGCGAAGACGCAGGGACGCTCAAACGGAAAGGTGCCGTTTGCCCATACGAATTCATTGTGAGTCGTTGCGATCTACTGCACAAGGAAGCGCTCAAGAGGCGCTTCGGGACATTGCAAGAGCTGTATGGCGAAAACGAAACAGCAATATCTCTTGATCAACTGAAAGATTGGTTTGCGGCTTCGTTTCGCAAGTATCTTTTCCTTGACGGAACCGTTCATGGAACGGCGGGGGTAATAGACCTTGACAATATCGACAAAGACCCGATATTAAATGCGATAATCAAAAATGATTCGCAACTGGAAGACGCCCAGAAACTTAAAGCAAGATTTTGTGGGACATGTCTTGGCGATGACGAGATGAGTGTGTTGAAGCCTTTTTTCATCAAACTTTATAGCGAATATTTTACCGTAGAAAAATCACTAACCAGCTATTTCACAACCCCTTCTATTAAGGGGATTAAGAAGATTTATACAGACGCAAGTCAAAATAACAAGGGAATCTCAATCAGTCATAAGAAACGATTGCCGCGTTCGTATGGGGATCGGTCATGCTTTGTCACCCCAACCGGGAAACTGAATCTCTTGCTAATTGATGACAATGTGGAATCGTCGCCCTTTTCTTGGCTTGGGCATAATAATAAAGGCGATGCGAACTATAAAGAATGGAAACAACGATTTGGCGATGATTGGGCGTTGCTTGAGAAGATGTTCAATGTTAGAACGTGTCAGATAGAGGCAGGGAAGGGATTGGATATTTATGAGCAGGCCATAAAAGAATTCAAGGCATATCAAGACAAGGGTCTGTGGTTTGATGTCGCCCTTGTCGATCTGTGCATGAGTGCAAGCGGCGAAGACCTTTCCGGTTATGAGATGATCAAGCGGGTTCGCCAGTTCTTCCCGCATTTGCCGGTTATCGTTTATTCAAAGTTCAGCGATATGGAGCATATTGCCCGTGCATTCTGGTGCGGTGCGAAATGGTTCCTCAAGAAAGGTGAAGAGGATAAACTCCCGCGCCACATTCTGCACATGTTGCGGCAGCCTGGCTGGCATCGTGAATGGGAGGCGGTAGAGAGAGGGAATGAATGTCCTGAATTCAACTACGAGGAAAAGAACACACGCTTTGAACACGAGTTTGAGCGAAACGCAAAATGGAAATATCTAACGTACAAGTGCCTCGAGTATTTCCCGGGACGGGCGATCTCCGTAGAGAAAATGGGCGGCGGTATCAGTTCCGCCGTGACCTTCAAGGCGGTCAAAGGGGCGAAAATCGGCAACGAATGCTTGCAAATGCCAAGCATAATCAAGATCGATTCGTCTCACAGCACGATGATGGAATTCGAGCGATATTTTCGCATGATTCGCCCCTACATGGCTAACGAGGCTGGGCGAATTGAGAAACCAGAACGTATTTTGAATCGCGACTATTCCGCCATCGTCTATACATTTGCCGGCAAGCAAGATGGTGCTCATGAGCTCAAGGCAATGAGTAGTATGGTCGAGACGGACATGCAGTGCAAGACAACTTGCGATTTCGAGAAATATCGCTACGCGTTGAACTGCGTGTTCGATGAAATTCTGCCAAAGATACATCGCGTTTCTCCGTTGATCGAGTTCTCGGGCGAGATCATTCCCCAAGCGTCAACGGCGTCGCCACACGATGCATTCGCGATTAACTACAGCGAAGTCGTCAAAGGGTCGTCGTTCCCCAATCCGTATTTCAATGAGTGCCCCCCTGATCAGTTCTGGAAGAGTTTTGCTATGCGCTTCATGCCATACGGGCGCATGAAGCTGTCCAGTGTGCGGGACGTCGAGATTCAGGAGAATGTTGACGATAAATTCCGTCTGTCTTTCCACAATGTTATGATAGATCCGAAGGACGAAAGCAGATTAATTATCGAAGCATATACGGATGACAAAAGATTGTTGTGGCTTGATGGGGATGCAAGCGATTTCATTGCACGGTTTAGGAAGCACATTCACCCCGGTTGTTCTCTGTGGTTCGAGAAGCAGAAGGAGAAGGAGGTTCGGGATTGTCGGGTAGAATGGTTCAAAGAAGCCATAGCTGGGTGGAACGATAGCTCCCGCGACGAGTCGCTATGTGATTACTTCGTGAAATCCGTTTCCGATTTCATCAGCCCCAACAATCTGTTTAACGCCTTAGAACTTCAAGACTGGATACTGGAAATTGCAAAAAAAGTCCCGAAGAACGCCCCCCGTTGGAAGTGCCAGTGCCCAGTTGGCATTGTGCATGGCGATCTCAACCTGGCAAATATAATGCTTGAATCGCGTCTTCACGCGCCGACAGCCGACACCCCAGATGTGACAAGTACCGTTTCGGATGTTTGGTTCATCGACTTTGCCCGTACCCGGCGAGACATCATCACCCACGACTTTAACGTTTTCTTTACATCAGTACTTGGCTTTCTTTTTGCACCAGAACTGTTGAAGGATGACCCATACGTTTTGACTTTAAAGAAAAACTTCAAAACACTCATAGTGTCTGCCGTTGCCGCAGAGGATAGCAGTCTCTCGGCGGTTCCCGATGCATTCAAGGATGACGAACGGCTGACATTCGTCTATAAGATGTTACGGCGCTGTCGCGAGGCGGCATTGAAGGCTGGCATTTCGCAGAATATGTACACACTCACTACCGCCTTGACATGCCTGTACACGATGAAGATATTTTTGAACAACAAGAAAAAAGGCGTAAATCCAAAATATCCAATTATTAAGGCTGCTGGTTTCTTTTCTACGGCGAAAATATGTTTTGATCTTTTGCCAGAAGAAATGAAACGGGCAGGCCAATTATCGGTTGCTAAAACGCCTGGCGTCGGCAAGGGGAAAGGTTCCGCCCCATGACGCCGCGTAGAATCTTCCTTCTTCGCCACGGGGAGTCGGAGGCGAATGTCGATCCGGGGGTGTATGCCCGCGTGCCGGATTGGCGGATTGCGTTGACGGAGAATGGCGTTGCGCAGGCACGGGAGGCGGGACGGAAGATTGCGGGATTGATCGGCGGCGGGCCGTTCGGGGTGTTCAGCTCGCCGTATGTGCGGACGGAGCAGACCAAGAACGCGATGCTGGAGGGCATGGGGCGCGCGCCGGTCTTTGACTACCAAGATCCTGAATTGCGCGAACAGGAATACGGCAACATGCCGCCGGCAGAGGAAAACACGGCGCACTGCGAGTTCCGCAAGAAGTTCGGCCATTTCTTCTACCGTTTCCCGAACGGCGAATCATGTGCCGACGTCTATGACCGCATGGCTTTGTTCCTTGATACCTTGTATCGCCGATTTGATCGGCCGAATTGTCCGGAGAACATCATCATCGTGTCTCACGGCACGGCCATCAAGTGCTTCCTCGCGCGGTGGTATCATTGGCCTATTGTGCGATTTGAGATGCTTAGCCCACTGCCCAATTGCCATGTGAGCTTGATGACCGCTAATGCAGCGAATGATCGTGTGCGACCTCATAGATTCGAATTGCATGAACCATTTGAACAAGAGCTTTACCTCAACCCGAAAGGATGAAAACCATGAACGAAAAACATTGGTATGACGTATTCAACAGGCTCTTCGTAAGCTGGGGACTGATAGGGTTCCTGCTGGTCGCGCCAATCTGTTGGGCATTCTTGCCATTTGCGTACAGTCACATTAAAGGAACAGATGAGCTGATAAAGGCCAATCCATTGTTTCTTGTGTTTGAGCGTATGGGCGTGTCATGCCTGTGGATGTTGGCGCTTGTGTTGGCTCTCACGGCCATTCTTGTTGCGTTTCGTTCGATGCCAGTGATTCGGAAATTTGGCGATGACTGTCTTGCTGCCGTTTCAGACATTCGCAATGTGTGGCGTACACGTGTCAAGTGGTTGGTTCTGCTGGCGGTTTTTTATTCCGCAGCCAGAATCTGCGAGATGGCGTTTATCTTAGGATACAAGTGGACGAAAATTACGGGTACTTCTTTGACCGCCATCAAAGACTACGGTTACTTCATGGGCTTGATGCTGGCACTGCCTCTCGGATTTGTCGCGACATGGTTTTGGAAACTCTTCCAGTCTAGCAAAAGGCCAGAACTGACTGCGAGGATTGATGCATACGGACTTGGCGGGAAGACCACGACGCTTTCATCGGTGGCATTTGGGGCTTGTGTTGCCTTTTTGACTCTGTCAAGTGGTCTGCTCTACATCTGTGCAGAAGAACCATGTCATGTCTGGGGCGATATACTTCCTATGACATTGATTGCTTGCGGTGTTGCCGTTCTGACGAATCTGGGGGCGGGCTGCAAGTCGATGGGCAAGCTTGTTGACGAGCGTCGTGGCAGTCCCACATTCGCAGCGATTCTGCTTTCAAGCGTGGGTATCAACATTGTCATGTCTTTTTTGACGATGGTGATTGCTTTTTGTGGAGCATTTGCACATCTTTGGTGGTGGCGGGGGAATACACTTACTGCGACATTCTCAACCATTGGCTCGCTTTTTAATCTTTACGCGAACGGGAACGGTTTTGGATGGGCTCTTTGGGTGGTTGTTGGCCTTTGCGCATCTGTCGTCGCGCCCATCGCCCAGTTGATCGGCGTGAGTTTGCATGACAGGGAGAAGGCAAACCTTTCAAGGTATGGTGTTCGGGGCAGCGACTGGCTTGTGATCTGCGGCGGGTTTGAACCGCTTTTCGTGGCGTTGTTCATGTTTGTTGCCGTAAGCAGCCTAGGTGGAGTTGACGCCCTCAGGCTTTGCTGGGATCACTCAAGTGTCTTGAACAGCAACCTTCTGATGACCATGGCCGTATTAACGGTTGTCGTGATTGCCATTGTGAAGATTGCCGAGGTGTGGGCCGAGAAGAATTCCGTCATACGTAATGCGCTGTTTCGCCAAGTCCGCGGCAGCTCGCAGGCGTCTCACGGCAACTTGACCGTGAATCAGCTTCATGAGCGGGCGCTGGCTCTTTCACTTCTGAAATTGTATGACAAACGGGAAGAGCTTGTTCGACAGAGAGTTACTCTGTCTGGTTGTGAGGCGCTTACTGTTCTCAACAACGCTTCTCTGCAGCTACCGGCCAACGTCGGCAACGTCACAGTGTTCTTGACCAATATGGAGAACGGTGATGACTACTTCACAACAGACGATCCGTTTACCGCAGACGTGCTGAAGGCGCATGCGCTGTGGTGCGAGGCTGCGACGGCTGGCGGAGTGGAGTCCATATCGCTAAAGCGTTTTATGAAGAAGAATGCCGCGCAGGCGTTTGCCAGTCAATGGTCGGCAATCAAGCAGCTGGCGCAGTCGCGCATCAATGGCAATTCTAGCAGGAAAGAAAAGGCGATGCCGTTTGTGATTCTGGTGACAAACCAAGCGCCAACAGGTCAGCCACAGACAAATCTCAATCTGGCCAATGCATACATACGCAATTGGAATCAGCTCCTTGACGAGATCAGCGACGCGATTACCAAGCGCACGGTCGTTGGGCAAGTCAACAAGATGATATGCGATTTCAAGCCATGATCTTTTAGCGACAATTTTATCTGTAAAGGATTCCGATGTCATTGCCAAGGGGTTTAGCCGGCGAATCTGGCGATGCGGCGCCGGGTTGCGGAAATTCAATTGTTGTCGATAATCATTCGATAGGGCTTTGGGGCTTCAAAAGAGGCGATGTCGTCAATAACGATGATGGTAGATGCATTGGAGGGCAAGATGGCAGAACAAAAATCCAGTTGTGCGCCCATCGGCGCGGAGGCTGTGAAGGTGCGCAATCCCCAAGCGCCCATACTGCGCGAGTTGGCAGACGCCCAAGGACGGGAACTTGTCGCCATGTGCGGCGTTCCCGGGGCCCGCTATGTTCTTGGCGGGGCGTTGGGGTATGATGCGGCGTTGGCGGGGAACTATGACATTGACTTGCGGTTGCTGGTGCCGGATGCGGGGAAGAGCGTAGAGAAGGTGCGGCGGGAGATCGACTCGGTGAAGGATTGGCTGGCGTCATGTGCGAAGGGCGATCCGACGTTCCAGACGAAGTTCATCGACGAAGGCGGGACGAACTACATCTGGCACACGAAGCAGATCGTGAAGGTGCCGGGGATTCCGGGCGATCCCGACGTGGAACTGACATGGAACATTCAGGCGGAAAGCGCCTACAGGAGCATCGCCGAGATGGCGGCGCGGCTGCCGAAGGAAGTGATCGACCGCTATGTCGTCGCCAAGTGGAACGCGCAGCAGGCCGGCAAGGATGCCTACAAGGCCCTCAAGGGCGAGTGGAAGGCGATGATAAGCCTTCTGATCGACAAAGGAGCTCGAGACATGGACGACACGACCTTGCGCGAGTTGCTGAATTCAATTGCGGGGCAATATCCAGAATTCCTGAAAGAGAGATAATGTGGTTGTTCGCATGTCATCCTCCACCTCTCCTTCCACGCTGGTAGCTTCATGACATTCATGCAAAGGAAATGAAAGATGAAAACAATGTTGGCGGCAGTTTCCACTGAAATCTGGATGGGCGTCTTGTCCGCCGTTCTTGGTTTTCTCGGCGGCATTGGAGGATCTATCATAACTTTCTGGGTGGGGCGTCGGAGGCGCAAGCTCAAGCAAAAACGAGACTGGGTGAGGTCGGAGCGGTTAGGGGTCGCTCGCGTTGACACATCGGAGTTTATGAGGAATCTGTATTGCGAAGTGCCTGAAATACACGAAGAAAATGCCGGCGGGCGAGAGGCAAAGGCCCCGGCAGCGAAAGGTGGCCCGCGTGACAACGAACCCGATGGGGGCACAAATAGGCGTTCGCTTTACGATACCGTTCGGGAAATGATACGCGATCTGAAGTCTGGAATCGTGGTTGCCACCGGGCCGAGCGATACCGGCAAAAAGACCTTGCTGTATCGTGCGGTAGTCTCCTGCATGCCCCATGACGCCGATGGATCCACCCGCGAGAAGCGCCGCTGGTGGCCATCGTGGAAACTCAGAAGAGAAAAGAGCAACATAAGTTTTTATTATGTCAAGGACATGACGCGTGATTGGGAGACGATCAGGAAGGGCGTCCTCGAGTGGTTCGGGATCCGAGCGGAAAAGTTGATGCAGAAGAAAAAGATGTGCGTTGTCTATTTCGATTTTTATTCTCTTTCAAAAGGAAGCGCGATACACGCCGTGGAGAAGATAAGGGAATTGTACGAGGACATCGGACGTCTTGGACAGATGCTCAACTTTATATTCGCCGTCAAGATAACAGGAGTGGACCTGGACCTCGCATCGGCTTTTGCCAATGTCGTCGACAGTCCAATAATATGCAAGAAACTTGCTCCCTTTTTACCGAGTCAGATGCTGGTTTTTCAGGAAGTCCTCAGGGCATCCGGCGGAGTGCCGATGGACATTCGCTGGTTGTGGGAAGTGACGGGGGGAAGGATTGGGCGTCTTGTGTCAATCCTTCATCCGGACGAGTCCAAGAGGAGCCGTTCTTCAGTTCCAGAACATGTATGCAAATGGTGGTTCAGCAATTTTGATTCCACGTGTCATGAAGAGGTTAGTGTTTACAGATGTCTGGCCTTGGTATACCTTCTTGCCGCCATGGCACGACGCATGGATCCGCAAGCCGAGCTGGACATCAGGTCTTTTGTCATGGACATTGACGCCGTGGGCGGCGGGCGTTCCTCGTTTGACAAATACCGTCCGGTCTTGCAGAACGCTTTTCTCTTTGACAGAATAGATTTTTCCGCGACTCGGAAAGAGGATTTTCATTTCGACGATCAGTCGTTCTGGGACATGTTTCTTGCCGGATGGGGTACGTTTGGGACATACGACTTTATGGACGACCTGCATGGCTTGATACGTGTCATGCAGTCCAATGAACGTTTAAGGCCCAGGCTGTTCCCCATCGCATTGTCTGTGGCCGACGCGCTCATCGAGAGTTCGTATACGATGTCTGCCGAAGGAACTATTGGTGTCATCATCGAGAAATTCACCGAGTTGACGCCTCGAATAGAGAAGATCTCGGGCTTCAGGCAGACATTCCATGTCGCGTTTTCCAGATCGTTGGCAGCCTGGCTGTGGCGACGCATCGGGCTCGTGGAGAATGAGAAGATTCTTGATGCGATCACAAAGATTGTCACGGCTTATGGCGGTGAAACGCTTGAGGCTGCCGTGCTCGTTGAATACATGCCCGTACTCGTGGTCGTAGGAAGAAATCCGGTTGAATGGTTCGGCGGTGCAGAATGGTGGAACAGATTGGACGTAAAGCGTCATGAGCCGAGAAAAGAGCATCAACATGCCGAGATGTCCGAAAGTGTCGCGGAAACGTCGCTCCTTCTCGTTTCCTATCTATTTGTGTCGCTTTCTCACAGGAACCGCTTTGTGGCAGATGACAAGGCACTTGGAAGACTTCGTGCCTTTGTCAAATCCATTCGACAGGAGGCGTATCCTCGTGTGCCTAACGGCATTCGTAGACTTGTCGGGATGATCTGGCGAATTTCGACCGAGGCGAACTTGATGGAGAAGGGGGCCTATCGCGACAAGGAGATTGCCGATCGAAAATTTATCTTTTATGTTGCCAAATTGTTGCGCGAGCATGACCTTTGGTGGAACACGCGTTTCTTCCATCTTGTCCCCGCTCTTGTGCGAGAGTTGGATCTGAGCGCTTTTGATTCGGCGCCACAAGGCGTAATTGACCTGGTGTGCACGGGCCTTGACACGGATATTGCCGTCGCCAATCTGTCGGCAATCTATGGATGTTGTTATCTTGAGACGCTGCGCGGCATATTAAACGCGTATCGAAGCTTTTTTGGGATTTCTTCTTCAGAAACCAAGGGGCTTCTCACGAGATTTCATCGCTCAGAGATGAGTTCGGTGCGTTCCTCAAAGATGAAGTTTGACGTCACGCAAACCGAGGAACCTGAGAAGTTAAGGTACATCGTGTGGCTTCGGGCGAAAGAGATCCAGTCAACGTTCGAGTCGTGCGGCGTTGATGAAAAAGTGAGAAAAGACGACATACATTATCTTGTTAGCGAGGCGCTTAAATGGCAAGATGACTTTACGGATCAATATAAGGCCTATATCTTCCTGTACCTCTCTCGTGTCTGTGAATATATGGAGAAGACGCCAGTGGACAATCGGCCGGGTGACCTATATGCATTTATGTGGGCACTGTCTAATTGGTTGAATAAAAGCAAGATCATTCATGAATTGCAGACGAAATCCTCCGGATTGTCGTCGCGTTGCACAAGTGTTCTGCAAACGCTTCCCGTGATCTTCGTAAACATTCAGTCGGCCTTGGCCGACGAGGCCGATTCGTGGAAAAAATGCGAGGACGCCTTTACGACGCACAATAACGGTGATTTCGTAAATGCTGACATGGTTCGCTTTGTGTTGAAAGACGCCGAAGCCTATGTCATGGAGGCGTCAAAGTCTTGCCGAGAGGCACTGATCAATCAAATCGCGCGTTTGTCTTGTGGAGCGACTTTCGGTCTGCGGGAAATAACCCGACGCATGGCGGAGGTCGCGTTGGGCTGTCGAATGGACGAACTTTCGTCCGACTTGTCTGACGCCGAATACTATCGCCATTTCTTTGCTCTTTTCGAGGACGTCAAAAACGTTAAAGTTGATGACAAGGTGATTTGGGACGCGCTGGCGAAGCTTTCGAACGTTAAGGATGCGCCAGACGCCTATTTCGTGGCGGCATTTGACTTTGTTCGTCGAATGGAGGCGATGGGACGGCTGTGGTACAACTATAAAACGGAAGAGTTCTATTATTGGGGGCTCTTGAACAGAGATGTGTTGTCTGACGTTGAAGGTTATGACAGCTGGTGCGTTTCGCTGCTTGAGCATGTTCCATATTTTAACCTATTGATGGGAACGTACATTGAATTGGCCTTCAGATTGCGGGACAGAGCCGATGTCGACGACTCGTTGGCACCAAAGGCAACTCTTGCCATTTTACGGAGCCATAACGACAGTCAAAACAGATATAGATCTTTTGACGAATATGACTGGCGAGTTAGAGTGCTATGCGAAACGCAGGACGTTTGGAGAGCTTGCCTGTCCAAGGAGGAACAAGAAGAGGTTAAGCGCTTCATCTTCAAAGCCTGGGGCGTGTATCGGCCGGTGGACGAGATCGTTTACGATTTCATGCAGGAGTTCATGCAATTGAATCTCGAACCTTGGGTTGAGATTGTCCAGAAGACTTCCGAGGAAGTGACGCCGAACGTTGACTTCTTCCCGCATGTTCTTTTGGAAGGAGATCAAGTTGATGCGGCAGTCTCCACAGACACCCGCGCACTTTTGATGAACATATTGCCAGATGAGGATTATGAAGTTGCCGGTTCCATAAATGACGAGTGCCATGGATCTGTTTCGCTTGTACGCGATGGCGTAATATCGCTAGGGTTCGTCAGCATGCTTCAAAGGATCCAGAATGCCTTATGCCGCCTCGAACCAGACTGCAGCGTGAACATAGGCATTGTTGCAAGCAGAAAGACGCTGCAGAACGTCGCGAAAGCGCTTGAGCAAGTCGGCTTGACGTACTTGAGCATGAATCTGAATCTGCTGGATTACCATAGCTTGAAAGATGCCATTGAATCCATCATTAGAAGTGATGACCCATGTCCGCTTCCTTGCTGTCCGTGGGATTTTGACATGGGTTGACCCACGAAGGGAATTCCAAACTGCTACTTTCCATCATGCAAAAGAATCCAAGATCAAACAGAAAGACGGTGCTTCGTTTCCGGGAGATCGTAAACCGCGTTCCGGACGAGGTTGTGGCCTTCTTCCAGCGGCTTGAATCCTCTCGCGACCGGCTGGCGCTCTCGCAGGAGGCCGATGTCCTCAACGCGGTCGCGGAAGAGGAGTATCGGTCCTGTGCGAGCGCCGGCGGGAAGAAGGCCGGTAGACGTTCGACCGTGCTGATGAAGTGGTACGAAGTCTTTCGCGACATCTACATCCTGACCCGCACCGTCCGCCCCGACGCGGACGAGGTGATGAAGGACCCCAACGAATTCACCACGTTTGCCCGGACGTTCGAGCCGCTTGCTTTTCTGCCCGATTTCTGGTTTGCGGCGGACAGGAACGTGTCGTCTTCAGATGTCCGCGACTCTGCCCACGGGCTTCGGCTTGCGTTCGAGCGATTCCTCTACGAACGTGCCGGCGGAGGCGTCTGGGGGGCGATGGACTGGGAGATGAACCGCTTTTTGCAGCGGCGCATCTACGAGGTGCTCAAGTCCGACGAGGCCGGTGCGCTCCGCCGAATCGCCGCCGTGGCGCTGACGGCCCGTGCGGTCGCTGCGGGCGAGCTGGGGCTTTACGTCGAGGAGCGCGATGACGTCACGCTCCCGCTTTCGGGGTTCTCCAACGTCCACAACGATCCTCGCAAGCAGAATCCGCTCCTGAAGTACTACCATTATGACCGCTTTACGCAGCTTTCCTTCGCCCGTGAACACGAGTTCGCAATGGATTCGAACGTGTCGGGAACACACATGCGCTTTGAGCGCCAGTGGGTTGCGATGGCGGTTCTTTCCGATGTCATCCTCAAGGAATCGGACGCCCATTCGACGAATGCCGCCGCAACGCGCGTCATGCTGGAGTCGGTGTCGCAATGCATGCTGAAGATCAAGACGAAGTTTCGCGGCAAGCCGGTGCACAAGAAGATTCGCGCGGCGGCAGACAGGATATACGACTGGACGGCATTCCATTCGGACGAGTTCGTCCGGCTTTCGGAGGATGAGCTTCTCAGGGAAATAGGCGTCCGCGAACGCCCGGTCGCGAGCAGGCACTATCTGGACCGTTGCGGTTTCGCCGATGCGTCCGCATTCTGGGGAGCGGTACTGCCGATTTTCCGCGAGCTTGTCGATGCTTGCGACGCCAACCGCGACCGCGTCGTTGCGATATACACCGAGGAACAGCGCCGAGGGGCATTCAAGGACAAGCGTTCGGTCGTGGAGTTCGTGCGTGACGCGCTCGACAAGGGCAACATCGCCGACTTGCCGGGATCTGTCGGCAGAACCGGCGTGCGCGATGCGCTGAAGACGCTCATGCTGGAAGGCGCGGCTACGCTCCAGTACGCCGTGATGGACAAGGTGTTGGCCGGCGGCGAAAAAACGCTGACTGGACGCGTGTCGTTCTGGAGCGAGGCGCGCCGCGTGGCGCGGGACATGCCGGCGCGGATGCCTTTCGCGGGCGACGAGACGCCGCAGTTCCGCGGCTGGATCGTGCGCTACCTGTCCGAGCTGTCCGCGCAGCACGCCGCCGCCCGAAACGCCGAAATTCAGGTCAAGCGCGAGAAGTGGCTGCAGGACTGGCGGAAGAAGAACGGCGAATCGGCTAATCCCAAGCGCATCCCACTTCCGGTCGTCAAGCCGATTGCGTACGGCGGCGTTGATTTCAGCGAGGTCTTCACGGCTGCAGACAAGCTCTGGGACTTCTATTTCACGGAAGACGACATCTGCCGCGACCGCTGGATCGTATCGATCAGCGAGGTACTGCGCATCATGGACGACCCGGATGTCCAACGTTACGGGAACTATACCTTCGACAATACCTACAACTGGGCGTATGCGCCCGAATTGCGCAGCGGACTGCGCGCACGGCTTGAGGCTGAGAAGCGAAACCTCGAGGCGCGCGAACTCTGGCCGGACGACATCGAAAAATTCAAGGAGGATCTTCTGCGGCGCCCTGCCTGCACAATCGACGACCTGCTCTCCGGCGAGTCGCGGATCCTCGTCATGATCGCCGTCTTTGCGCGCTTGATGGTGCATACGGCCGTGGCCCATTCCGCGCTTTGGGATCGGAGAGCCGACCTCTTCGCGTTCTTTACGCACATCCTCATTGCCTCCAACCACGATTTCGGCCACCCGTTCCCTTGGCATCTTGACATCACGTCCGGAAGTTATCTGCGCGTCGGTCGTTCTCATTTGCGGCAAGCGAATATTGTGGATGCCATTGTCGACGGGGACCTCCACGACGAGTCCGAGAGGACGCTCTTCATCGTCTTCGTCGCACACTATCTTGCGCGGCAGGCGGAATCGGGGCAGATTCTCGATGCCCTGCTTGCGAGTTCACGCATGAAGGCCTACTTCGCGGATCACGACCTTGGTCTTGCGGAGCGGCGTCTCAAATTCCTGAAGGCGTATTTCGGAGGGTTTTCGCGATGAGCGACGGAACGATGGTCTCCACCACGCCGCTGGAATGGCGCGCGCACGTGCGGGCCGTCGCCCATGCGCGCCCCGTCACGCTTCGGGAAAGCGACCTTGGACAGCGGATTCTCCAGCTGCGCGACGAGATCATTCGCTCGTTCGGCCGAACAGTTCCTCTGGCAGCTTGTCGATGTGATAGACCCGGATCGCGTGATACTTGATGGATGACATCGTGCAGAGCACAAGTGTCGCCGTGCTTCGCTTGCAGATGTTCGCGCAGTTGTCCTTGTCCTCGTTCGAGACGCCGTACCACTGGTCCCAGTCGTAGCGGAGGTAGAGGTGCTGAGCGTCGATCCAGAAGATTGCGCCGTTTCCGGAATAGGGCTCTTCCCCCTCTCCCAGCTGCATCATGACGCCGTATTCGTTGCGCGACGTGCCGTGTGTCGACAGTTCGCATGGCGACAGCGAGACTTGGCTCTCCGACCAGTCGTCGAATGTCGGTTCCCACATCTTATTCATTGTCGCGCCTTCCTTCCTTTCTCGCGATGAGCGGCGTCGTTTGGCGAAGCATGGCGACCACGTCCTCCTGGAAGAGCGTCCCGCTACGTACGAGTTCGTCAGCGATGGAGTTGAGCACGGACTTGTTCTTCGTGAGCAGCGAGGCGACGATCGTCTTTCGCTCTGCGAGGATCGCATTGACCTTGGGGCGGATGCGTTCCCAGTCTTGTTCGCCATCGGCGCCGCTGGGAGTCATGGCGAGTTCGTCGTCGTCGCAGAAGCCGCCGCGGACGATTCTCCTGGCGTAGTCCGTCGCGGCGCAGAAGTCGCTTTGGCTGCCTTCCGACACCGTGCCGAGAATTCGTTCGGCGGCGTTTCCCGCAAGTGCGATGTCGATCTTTTCCTTGAGTCTTGCCATTGATTTTCCCACGCTGCCATCCTTCAGGTGTTCGAGAAACCCGAGGCTGTCGGCGCATCCGTTGATCGTCACTTGCAGCCAGTCGTGTCCGAGAAGCGTTGCAACAAGCGCGTGGCCTGCCTCGTGAATCGCCACATGGAGCTTCTCTTCGTCCGTCAGCTGGGGACGCTGCGTCTCGTCGCCCGCGAATTCCGTGTTCCTTGCCTGGATGAACGTGCGGCGTGTCGGGACGGCGGTCCCGGCGATATCGAACATTTCGCGCAGTACGCTCAGAATGTTCGCCGGCGCCCATCCATCGGTTGCCCGTATGATGAGATCCTTCAGGTCGCCGGACAGCGTACGCGCGGCCTTCCGGCAGAAGACGTCGATGAGTTTCGAGCGGTCTTCCGCCTTTCTGAAAACATCTACTTTGATGCGCGTGTGGAGACGCCCGGGGCGGGTCAGCGCGGGATCGAGCATTTCAGGCTTGTTCGTCGCCCCTATCACCAGCACGTTGCTGTCCTCGAATCCGTCAAGCAGGGTGAGCAGCGTATTGATTACGGGCGCCTGCGATGGAAGCGAACGTTCGCGCGAACCGATGGCGTCGCATTCGTCGAGGAAGATTATCGATTCCGTTCTCTCGGCGGTTGCGAAGAGGTTCTGTATCCAGCCTACTGCGCGGTTGTCGTTCACGGATGTCGTGAACTTGGCCGCGTTGACGCAGATGAAGCTGCGGTTGAGCGTATGGGCGATTGCCTTGGCGAAGGCTGTTTTCCCGGTTCCGGGCGGGCCATGCAAAAGGATGTGGTCTGGCCTGAATCCTTCTGCCTTGCGGCTTTCTGCGCTTGCGAGGAACTTCCGCACGCGGATCCAGGCGGCTTCAAGTCCGACGAGGTCTTCCGGCCGCGTGTCCGGCGGGCATACGCTGAACCATCCAGCGTCCTCGATGGAAGGCATGACGACATGGCGGAGGTTTGTGACATGAAGGATCGTTTCCCCGTCGGCGATGGACACGTGGATGTCGTATTCCAGCTGGCGGGCTTGCCGGATTCGGGCATGCGTGCGGATCTCCAGCGCCGTGAGGGCGTCGCAGGATTCCGTGTCGGCCATGTGCTCGATCTTCGGCAGGTCGTCGACGACAATTGC
>JAEEGL012009112.1_pt1 | contig 27004 bp, 19 predicted proteins | sample 9134231 | NCBI WGS metagenome assembly JAEEGL01 (sample SAMN16246548, study PRJNA631951) | gut metagenome | biome: gut microbiome; feature: rumen; material: fiber-attached | host: Bos | place: Iran: Karaj | collected 2018-10 | reverse complement strand
GGGGTTCGGGATATCCTGAAAACTGCCGCAAATGCGGCGAAGATCGACAGCGACTGGCTTATCAGAAGTGATAAGCACGATGAGCCCCATACGCTTACCTGGGATATCCAGACAAGCATGGGCGGCATCCCCGTGGGGACGATATATCTGCCTTATGAGGGCGGCAGCAGCGGCGTCCAGATCATGGCTGAGGACGCGGCGGAGCAGACTGCAAAACTGCTGAGCGAGATCACGGTCTTTCCGAAGAGGTGCGAATTATGCTTGAGTATATAAAACAGCTGAGCAATATTTGCAGTCCCTCCGGAGACGAGGGCAAGGTGCGGAGCTATATTGCCTCTGTCGTAAGACCCTACGTTGACGAACTGTACACAGATACGATCGGAAATCTGTACGCTGTGAAGCACGGTGGAGAACGCAGGATTATGCTGGATGCTCACATGGACGAGGTCGGTGTTATCATCACGGATTACCGTGCCGACGGCACGCTGGACTATACGGCACATCTGAGCATTGACCCGCGGCTCGCACTCGGAAAGACACTTGCTGTCGGCCCCCATGAGATCCCGGGCGTTTTCCGTCTGAAGCATGAATACAGGAATCCGGCGACAGGTGAATATCTGGGACATGACAGGCTCTGTATAGACATCGGTTCTTCCTCACAGGGGGAAACGGAAAAGGCCGTCTCTCTGGGAGATTATGCCTGCTTCCGCACGAAGTGGCGACGCATGGGCGAGAACATGATGGCAGGAAAGGGCATGGATGACCGGATCGGCTGCGCGATCATAATGGAGCTTCTCAAGAATGACTATCCCTGCGATCTCTACGCCGTTTTCTCTGTACAGGAGGAGACGGGCGTTCGCGGGGCGACTACGGCGGTGATGAATGTTCAACCGGACGCGGCCATCGTGTTTGAGGCTCCTGCCGCCAACGACGTGGGACTATCCTCGACAGGAGTGCAGGTTGTCTGCACGCTGGGAAAAGGCGCCATCGTGACGTACATGGATAACTTTACGATCGTAAATGAGAAGCTATTCAACCTTATCCGGAAGACGGCGGAAGAAAACGGCATTCCCTGCCAGCTTCGCAACGGCGTCAGGGGCGGAACGAACGCATATCCCATCCAGACTTCCCTAGCAGGATGCGAGGTTGGTGTCCTCTCCGTTCCCTCCCGTTATATTCATTCGCCCTGTGCGTTTGAAATCATCGATGATTCTATCAACACATACAAGCTGGCAGATGCCTTGCTGAGAAAGGCGATGCGTGATGAGTGAAACAGCCGCATTATATTCCGTTTACGGCCCTTGCGGCAGAGAGCGACAGATTGCGGAAAAAATCGGCGAGTTTGTAAAGCCCTTTGCGGATCAGGTGTCGACAGATCGGATGGGAACCCTCTACGCTGTGCGCAAGGGCAGCAGCGGGAAAACGATTATGATCTCCTGCCCGATGGATCGGCCCGGACTTGTGGTCGTAGACTATGGCGAGAAATATCTGCGGGGCGACTTCATCGGCAATCTCAGCTTTGAAAACGTGCATCTGCAAAAGGCGATGTTCGATGACGGATGCGAGTTCCCGGTGCGGAACACGGCAGAAGATGGGATAAAGCTCTTTGAAACCTCTGTCGGTATTGACATTAAAAACGCCCTGGATAAGGAAAAATACATGAAAACAGGCCAGTTTGCCATGCTCAGGTCCGAGTACACAGAGGACGCTGACGCCATCGAGGGCTTCGGTGTCGGAGTAACCGCCTGCTGTGAGGTGCTGCTTGAAACAGGCAGAAAGCTTGAAACAAAGCACACAGTAGCGCTGGCCTTTACCTCCATATCCCAGATTGAGGATAAATCTGTCGGCTGCGCAGTGTATGAGGTTAAGCCAGATGTATGGATCGAACTGAGGCCGACATCGACCGAGGCCCGGAAGGTCGAGGCCGGGAAAGGCCCTGTTGCAGAACTCGCGATGATGCGCCGGAGAGGTGAATCATCCCCACTTGACAGTATGACCGGTCTCCCCGTTCAGTACGTCATGATGAACAGAAAGCTGAAAAATCCCTTGTTCGGATTCAAAAGGGATTATTTCGGCTTTGACCGGTATTATTCCCTAGGGCTACCCGTGACAGCGCAGGCAACGGGGAATGAAAAATGCCTGCGCAGCGACATGGATGCCGCAGCAGAGCTCATCGTCAGACTGATCTGGAAAATAGAACAGAGTCTTTGAACGATGGAAAGATATACATTTCTGCTCAAAGCTTCGGATCCTGACGGTATCAGGAGCGTAATGCTCCCGACCAAAGGCGCATTCAACAACTTCACCATGTGGAAAACAGGCCCGTATATCTTCGGCCATTTTGAAGGCGGGGAACAGGATAAAGAAAGAATGCTCGAGAAGCTGAAAATGCTTCCGGACCGCTGTGAATTGTTGTGCCTACCTGGAGAAATGCCCGTGATGTATGAAAACAGAGGATGTGTCCAAAGCGAAAAGGCCGGGCTTTCTCACCGTGTCTTCGCGGCAAAGCTGAAACCCGGCTGTACAGATGAATATAAACGCCGCCATTCGCAGATCCCTCCGATGCCGACCGACAGGGAGGACTATGAGAGCAATTGGGGGATTTGGCTCGGTGACGGTCACATATTCGGGTACTGTGAGCGTAATCCGACTCTGCGGCATGAGCTGACAGAGGAAGAACTGAGCGCGACCATGCAGTGGGAGACAGCGCAGCTCGCGATCATAGACTGGCTCACGGATGACATGGACTGGCTGACGGGAGAGCGGCACGACGCTGTACTACGTCTTCTGTGATCTTAAATTTTGTAAGCATTTTACCGAAAGGTAAGTGTTATTAAAAAATTTCAGAAAGGAAAAGTAAACATGAAAAAAATCTTGTCACTTCTGCTTGCACTGACCATGGTATTATGTCTGTTCGCAAGTGGAACCTCCGCAACAGCTTATGCCGAAGCACCTTCAACCCTGAAAATTCAGCTCAAGACCGAACCTACAACCTTTGACTTCCAGCAGGATCAGACCACTGCCAGAACTTATATCGGTCTTAACCTCTTCGCAAACCTGTTGACCTATGACAAGGACGACAACCTCATCGGCGAACTGGCCGAGACCTGGTCCCACAGCGAAGACTATTCCGAATGGACCTTTGCCCTCAAACCCGATGCGAAGTTCTCCGACGGCAGCGCCATTACTGTAGAAGACGTTGTATACACGTTCAATCGCGCCAAGGAGCTCGCCGTTATTACCGCTTTTAAGTCGATCAATTCCGTCGAAGCCATCTCCGAAAGTGAAGTTAAATTTATTCTCGCTGAAACCGATGTACGCTTTGACCATACTATCGCCAGCGACGGTTATTGCATTTTGAGCAAGGCCTACATGGAAGGCGGAGCGGACCTTACCAAGGAAGCTGCTGTCACCAGCGGCCCGTACTATCTTGATCAGTGGACCCTTGGTGAAAGCATTATTCTTAAAGCAAACGAGAACTATGTCCTCGGCGCGCCTTCAATCAAGGAAGTGGACTGCATCTTCATCGCTGACAACAACACCTCCATCGTTGCCTTTGAGTCCGGCCAGGTTGACTTCATCACCTGCGGCACGACTCTGGCAGCCAGCGAAGTTGAGACAGTTGAGACCTTTGACAACGTTCAATTCATTCCGCTGAAAAGCGCAGCTTATACCCACATGGGCTTGAACTTCGGCTTCGAACCCTTCACCGACAAAAATGTCAGAAAGGCAATTGACCTTTGCCTCAACCGTGACTATTTCATCGCGATACTGGGAGGCATGGGAATCCCCGCAGGTGTTTTGCCCGTATTTGAGGGCGTCGGTGGTTATCTCCCCGGCTACGATATTCCTTCCGGTGACGTGGAAGCCGCAAAGGCCGCTCTTGCCGAATCCGCATACCCCGATGGCTTCACCTTCACCCTCTCCTGCTACGGATCAAATGTGGCGCTCGCCGAGAACATTCAGTCTCAGCTCAAGGAGATTGGCATCATTGTCGACATTGACCAGTGCCCGGACAACTCCACTCTTATTCAGAAGATCATAAATGGCAGCTATGAAGCATATATCACTTCTTATACCGGTGTCGACGGCGATATCGGCAGCTTTGTGGGCCTTTACAGCAGTGAAGGCGCTCTCAATGGTGATAGGCCCAACGAGTACGGTCCTCTGCTTCAGGAAGCGAAAGCCCTCGTAGGCGCTGAGCGTGAGGCTGTTCTTAAGGAAGCCTATGACATGATGGAAGATGTTGTTCCTTACATCGGACTCTACTTCAAGAAGGGTGTGTTCGCCTGCAGCGCAGATCTTGATATCGGCGTAAATACTATTCACTCATATCTCCAGTTCGACACCATGAGCTGGAAGTAATATCATTTTGCAGATGGCGTCAGCTGTTTGCGACAGTGAAATATATTCTGCGTAGCTTCGGTTCCTGAAAAACCACTGAAAAAAGGAACCAACTTCGTTTTTTGTTTTGTGCCCGAGCGAAAACAGGAAAGAGAGGTTGGTTCCTTTCTAAAGTGCGATTCCGATTCGCCTGTAAGATACCCCTTCCGGGGCACAGGGAACGGTCGACGGGTGGCCTGAAAGAGTTGAAATCAGCCACTCCTGAGTCCTTCCCAAGAGCAAAATATACCTGATTGCCGGACCCGCAACTGCCTTAGCATCGCAAAGAAGGTCTGGTATGAAGGAAACCATCAGATATGAACCCCGGTTTTCACGCGTTTTACAGGCATCTGTTCTGAAAAAGGATTAAAAAATAACTACTCATTCGCTTAGGAGGAAACCATGGCTCGAAAGGAAGAACTGATCAAATACACTTCGGTCATTGATGAGAAAAAGGATGTTTTGAACAACACATCCCTTTTTCTCTGGGAAAACGCGGAGACGGCCTTCTTGGAATTCAAATCCGCAGCCTATCTCTGCGATGTTCTCCGAAAAGAAGGCTTTGAGGTCACGGAGAATCTGACTGGGATCGCGACTGCGTTTTCCGGGCGCTTTGGGCATGGAAAGCCGGTCATCGGCGTCCTGGGCGAATTTGATGCGCTCTTCGGTCTCCAGCAGGTCGGCGGCGTGGCCGTGAAACAGACAATCGAAGGCAAAAGCTGCGGTCAAGGCTGCGGACATAACCTTCTGGGCATGGGGTCTCTTGCCGCAGCTCTCGCAATCAAGCATTATCTCGAAAAAACAGGTCGCGAGGGCACAGTGATCTATTTTGGAACCCCGGGCGAGGAGTGTGGCTCCGGCAAGGCCTTCATGGCGCGCGACGGAGCGTTTGACGAGCTTGATATGGCGCTCTGCTGGCATCCTACCTACGAGAATTCAGTCATTACTCTGAAGGCGCTCGCCAACTGTGGGGTTAAATATGTGTTCGACGGCACCCAGGCTCACGCGGGCGAAACGCCGCACCTGGGCCGTTCCGCGCTGGATGCCGTGGAATTGATGAATGTGGGCGTCCAGTTCTTGCGAGAGCACATCCCGGACGACTGGCGCATCCATTACGCGATCGTCGACGCGGGCGGAATCGCGCCGAATGTCGTCCAGGGACACGCAGAAGTGTACTACTACATCCGCGCTACCACGAATTCTGAGCTCAAGGATTTTTACGAGCGTGTAAATGCTATTGCAGCCGGCGCCGCGCTCATGACAGGGACCAGAGAGCGTCACGATCTTTTCTCGGCCAGGTCCAACGTCGTTCAAAATCCCACGCTCCAGAAAACGATGCAGGAGGTCATGGAGGCCATCGAACCACCCAAGCCCACGGAAGAGGATCTGGCCTTCTTGCGCGAACTGATCAAAACCTTTCCTCCGGCAAACGGCGCAGATCCCGAACGTCCGATCCACGATGAAGTGCTGCCGCTCCGCCCCGCACGCATCAGTCATGGCAGTTCAGATACGGGCGACGTTTCCAGGATCTGTCCCATCGCACAATGTGCGACCTCGACCTGGGCGATGGGCACGCCCGGCCATTCCTGGCAGGCAACCGCACAGGGCACGACGGAATGGGCCATGACGAGCTCCCGTTACGCCGGCAAGGTCATGGCCGCCACTGCGATACAGGCTATTGAAGATCCCTCGATCCTGGAAAAGGCCTGGGCGGATTACCGCAAAGCCTGTCCGGATGGTTACGAATCGCTGCTCCCTAAGGACGCAAAGCCGCGCTCGATCACAGATATATAAGGAGCTTCCTCGACAGAGCCGTTTTCTGCTTTTTCGGAAAACAATCAGAAAAGCATATATATGACGAAGCTTATGGAGAGCTTCAACAGAAATTTCAGGCAAGAGGCCTGAGCGCGAGGAAACTTCCGAGCAAGAATTCGCCGGAGCGTTGTGCCTGTTCCGAAAAAGCTCAAGAAATGACTACTCATTTGCCAAGGAGGGGACCATGGCTCGAAAGGAAGAATTGATCAAATACACCTCGGTGATTGATGAGAAAAAGGATGTTTTGAACGCTGCCTCCCTTTATCTCTGGGAAAACGCGGAGACGGCCTTCCTGGAATTCAAATCCGCAGCTTATCTCTGCAATGTTCTCCGAAAAGAAGGTTTTGAAGTCACGGAGAATCTGACCGGGATCGCGACTGCGTTTTCCGGGCGCTTCGGGCATGGAAAGCCAGTCATCGGCGTCCTGGGCGAATTTGATGCGCTCTTCGGCCTCCAGCAGGTCGGCGGCGTAACCACGAAACAGATGATCGAAGGCAAGACCTGCGGACATGGCTGCGGGCATAATCTTCTGGCCATGGGTTCTCTTGCCGCGGCCCTCGCAATCAAGCATTATCTTGAAGAGACGGGCCGCGAGGGCACCGTGATCTATTATGGAACCCCGGGAGAGGAAAACGGCGCAGGCAAAGCCTTTATGGCTCGCGACGGCGCGTTTGACGAACTTGACATGGCGCTCTGCTGGCATCCCACCTACGAAAATTCGGTCATTACCCTGAAAGCGCTCGCCAACTATAAGGTAAATTATGTTTTCGACGGCATACAAGCTCACGCGGGTGAAACGCCTCACCTCGGCCGTTCCGCGCTGGACGCCGTGGAACTCATGAATGTGGGCGTTCAGTTTCTGCGGGAGCACATCCCGGATGACTGGCGCATACATTACGCAATCGTTGACGCGGGCGGTTTCGCGCCGAATGTCGTCCAGGGACACGCAGAAGTGTACTACATAATCCGTGCCACCACGAATCCGGAGGTCAAAGACTTTTTTGAGCGTGTCAACAACATTGCTGCCGGTGCGGCGCTCATGACTGGAACCAAAGAGCGTCACGAAATCCTCTCGGCCTGCTCCAATGTCGTTCAAAATCCCACGCTCCAGAAAACGATGCAGGAGGTCATGGAGGCCATCGAACCACCCAAGCCCACGGAAGAGGATCTGGCCTTCTTGCGCGAACTGATCAAAACCTTTCCTCCGGCAAACGGCGCGGATCCCGAACGCCCAATCCACGATGAAGTGCTTCCGCTCCGCCCGGCTCGCACCAGCCATGGTTCTTCAGATACGGGCGACGTTTCCTGGGTCTGCCCAATCGCGCAATGCGCTGCCTCGACCTGGGCTTTGGGCACGCCCGGCCATTCCTGGCAGGCCACCACACAGGGCGCGACTGAGTGGGCCATGACGAGTGCCCGCTATGCGGGCAAGGTTATGGCCGGTACCGCAATACAGGCCATCGAGGATCCCTCGATCCTGGAAAAAGCCTGGGCGGATTACCGCGAGGCATGTCCGGACGGTTACGAAGCGCCGCTCCCGAAGAACTCCAAACCACACGCGATCACAAATGTTTAAGAAAATTCCCTCATTGGGATGTACTCTGCTTTTCCGAAAATCATTCAGAAGAGCAAGTATATGACGAACCTCATTAAAGCTTCAACATGAATCTCAAGAGGGAGATGCTCGCGTAAAAGAACAGTTTCAGAACAAAAATTTGCCGGAACGCTGTGCCTGAAGCCGGTGAATTGGATACAACAGGCACTGCAGTCTTCGAATCCACGGAGGCTTTGCGGTCGCACGGGCGGAACTGCCGGAGGTGGTCGAACAACGATGTTCACAGAGGTTACGCAGACTTCCTGACAAAGCCGCCGCGGCCGCTGTCTATCAGATTATCTGGAGGATAGAGACTTATGTGGAGATATATTCTTAAGCGACTACTTTTCGTGATTCCAGTAATGCTTTTCTGTACATTTGTCGTGTTTGCAATCATGAATGTCAAGCCCGGCGACCCCGGAAGAAATGTCCTTGGCCTGGATGCGACACAGGAAGAGGTGGATGCGTATAACCACACGCTTGGCTTGGACAAACCTTTCCTGGTCAGATACGGCGATTATATGCTGAATATTCTGAAGGGGGATTTTGGCAAATCCTTTTATGGCGGGAAAGAAATCTGGCCGCAGATCCGGGCATTCTTTCCCAACACGGTAAAGCTGTCTATATATTCTATAATTTTTTCCCTTATTGTCGGCCTTCCTTTGGGAGTGCTCTCGGCTGTAAAGCAGTATTCCTTTTTAGACAGATTAGCAACGATCATCGCCATGATCCTAGCCTGTATTCCTTCGTTCTGGCTGTGTCTGCTGCTTATGATGGCATTCTCTGTAAGATTGAAATGGCTTCCCGCTTTCGGCACATCCGATTGGAAATGCTGGATCATGCCGATCCTTGCATTAAGCGCAAATACGATCGGCGGCATTATTCGTATGACGCGTTCTTCCATGCTAGAGGAGATTCGAAAGGATTATGTTCGAACGGCACGCTCCAAAGGAGCAAAGGAACGCACGGTCATCTATGTTCATGCTCTCAGAAACTCCCTTATTCCCGTTGTCACAACACTCGGCTCTCGGCTTACCGGCCTTATCGGCGGCGCTGTTTTTGTCGAGAGTGTTTTTTCGATCCCCGGAATAGGCAGACTTGTTGTCAACAGTATCAACACCAATGATACCAACATCGTCGTCGGATGCGTTGTGTTGATATCCGTCTGTTCCGTCCTTATCAACCTTCTTGTCGATATTGTTTATGCGTTCCTTGATCCTCGAATCAAGGCGAAGTATATCAGCTCTGCGAAAAAGAAGACATCAGGGGTAGCAACATGAATAAAACTGTAAAATCACACGGTCCCGGTTATGAGGTGTTTCACGCCATTTTCAGGAACAAGGTGACCGTGGTTTGTTTGATATTTATTCTTTTACTGGTATTCATCGCACTGACTGTTGATTTCTTTTTCGACTACGATACGGATGTTATCGGGCAAGACCCCCTGAATATGCGTCAGAAGCCGAGCGCAGAGCATTGGTTCGGCACTGACGACAAAGGGCGCGACTATTTTGCCCGCACACTATACGCTACGAAAGTCTCACTTCAAATAGCTGTCAGTGTGAATATACTGGCCGCGATCGTCGCCATTGTTATCGGCGGTATTTCTGCGTATTACGGCGGCTGGCTAGATACCATACTAATGCGTTTCATAGACGCTTTTCTTGCGATCCCGGGATCTTTGATGATACTCTGTATTGTGGGGGTGTTCGGCAACAATATACCAACGCTCATTCTGGGATTTCTAATTACTCTAAGTCCCGGCTTGATACGCAATGCGCGCGGCGCGTTCATGGTATCCATGCAGAACGAGTATCTGGAAGCGGCCCGAGCCAGCGGTACAAGTGATTTTAAAATCATTTTCAGACATCTCCTTCCAAACAGCTTAGGCCCAATCATTGTATCTTGTACCATGGGTATCGGTTCCGTTATTACCGCTACTGCCGGTCTGGGGTACCTCGGCCTTGGCGTTAAACTTCCTACTCCGGACTGGGGACGCATGCTTTCCGAGGCGCAGAAATACATGCGTACAGACCTATATCTCCTGCTGATACCCGGTCTTTGCATTTTGCTCACGGCAACTGCGTTCAACCTTCTAGGCGACGGTATCCGGGACGCAACAGACCCAAGACTGCGCGGTTATGTGAAGCCCAAGAGAACTCCCTTCTGGAAAAGGAGCGGCAAGTGATGGAAAAGATGCTGGAAATAAAAGATCTGTACGTAAAGTACAGGACCGTTTATAAAGATGTTCTGGCGGTGAACGGCGTTTCGCTCAGCCTGGAAAAGGGCGAGTCTCTCGGCCTGGTGGGCGAGACCGGCGCCGGCAAGACGACGTTGGCCCTGACCATCATGGGAATCCTGCCGAAGGGCGTAGGAGAAGCATATCGGGGAGAACTGTTTGTGAAAGGAGAGGATTTCCTTAACGCTTCGGAGAGAAGGCTGAGAAAAGCTCGCGGTAAGGAAATAAGCATGATCTTTCAGGATCCCATGACTGCTCTCAACCCGGTCATGACCGTGGGAGATCAGATCGCCGAGGTGCTCAAACTTCACGAGGTCGAAAATGTTGACAGCAGAGTTGACGAGATCCTTCAGCTTGTCGGAATAGAACCGGCGCGCAAGATCTGCTATCCCCACCAGTTCTCCGGCGGTATGAAACAGAGGATCGTGATCGCAATCGCATTGGCCTGCGAGCCGGAGCTCCTGATCGCGGACGAGCCGACTACGGCCTTGGACGTGACCATTCAGGCGCAGATCCTGAGCATGATCGATGATATTCAGAAACGTTTTAACACTTCGCTTATCCTGATCACACACGATCTTGGCATTGTTGCCGAGAGCTGCGATAAGGTTGCCGTCATGTATGCCGGCGAGATCGTAGAGTTCGGAACGCTTGAACAGGTTTTCGACAAGTCCAGACCGCATCATCCATACACGATCGGTCTTTTCGGCTGTATTCCTGACCTCAGCTCAGATAAACCAAGATTGGAACCCATTAAGGGTATGCCTCCAGATCCTTCCGATCTTCCTTGCGGCTGCTGTTTCTCCCCTCGTTGCAAGGACTGTATGGAAAAATGTTCACAGGAAAAACCTGAAAATTATATAGCTCCGGACGGACAGATAATCAAATGTCATCTATTCACAGTTTCGGAGGAGGATGCAAAGCGTGAGTAATTCCTTAATTAGAGCAGTTGACCTAGTGAAGTATTTTGAGACGAATAACGGCGTGGTTCATGCGGTGGACCATGTTGATCTCGCAATACCTGCGGGAAAGACTCTCGGAGTAGTTGGTGAGTCCGGCTGCGGAAAAACCACTCTCGGCCGCTGCATGATCAATCTGATTCCTGCGACTTCCGGACAGGTACTTCTAAACGGAGTAGACATTCTGGACAAGAACTACAACAAAAAGCAGTTGAGGAAAGACACTCAGATTATATTTCAGGATCCTTATTCTTCTCTGAACCCTCGTATGACTGTTGCGGACATTATAGCTGAACCATTGGTTTCGAATAAGATTTGCTCCAAAGCTGAACGTAAAGAACGCGTCGCGGAAATCATGGAGGTAGTCGGTTTGGCGCAGAGACTTGCCGGCAGTTACCCCCACGAATTGGATGGCGGCCGCAGACAGAGAGTCGGTGTAGCCAGAGCACTGGTCATCAATCCCAAGTTTGTGGTATGCGATGAGCCTGTTTCCGCGTTGGATGTTTCTATTCAAGCCCAGATCCTGAACCTTATGATGGATATTCAGGACCAGCGCGGTATTGCTTATTTGTTCATCACCCATGATATGTCTGTTGTCAAGCATATTTCTCAGGAACTGATGGTCATGTACCTGGGAGAAGTTGTAGAGCAGGCGGAAAAGTCAGAACTGTTTCTGCATCACTGCCATCCCTACACCAAGGCTCTTCTTGCCGCAGTGCCGATTCCGGACGCTTCACGCAGAAACAAGAAAAAAGAACTGATCATTGGCGAGGTCACAAGCCCCATCGATCCCAAGCCCGGCTGCCGCTTCTGCACAAGATGTCCCTATGCCACCGAAGAATGCAAACAGCCAAATCTTCCTTTGAGAGAAATCAGTCCAGGCCATCTCGTCAGATGCTGTCATCCTCTTATATGATGGCACAAAAATCGGCAACGTTTTTGCTGTTGCCGATTCTTTATTCCAAACTACCGCAGCGTACAGCTTGCCAGTAGAGTTAATTTGAGCCTTTTTCGAAAACCGGGTCGGCTTTGAGCCCTCCTCAAAGATCGATTTCCGCGCTGTAAAGATATTTTACTGTGAGGTTGATACGAATCAAGAAGATTCCTAATCTTACTTTGGATGATGATTCCAACACTCATAGGACGATGTTATCTGTAAGATAATCAAAAAAAGGAGCTTATCGTGTGAAGAGAAATTACTATCGTGGTTTACGGATCGTGCACAATCGCTTTTTTTTCGAACCCGAAGATTCTTATGAAACCAAATGTCAGAAGATTCGGGCGCGCATTCAGGATCTAAGGGACAAAGGTTTCGGCGGTATTGTAACCAATGTCTTGATCGGAAAGGATTATCTGAAAGATCCGGTTGAATTTCAGCTGATGCGGGAAAAGGCTCAGGCCTGCAAAGACCTGAATATGCGCATGTGGCTGTATGATGAAGACCGCTATCCCAGCGGCGCCGCAAGAACCAGAACACTGGAGGCAAATCCGGATTATGAAGCCAGAGGTCTTGTTATGGTCTGGAACGTGCTGGCTCCGGGAGCATGCCTTATCCAGACACTGCCTCATGGTCATGAGAAGCTGATCGCAGCCATCAGTTATCAGATCGCGGGAGACACGCCCACCGATGAAGAGCTACTGAGCCCCTTCGCCCGTTATCAGGGAGATCCGGTAGAATTCGATAATCATACAGATAAGAACTTATTATGCCTTGCATTCTATTCCAAACATATGTATGAGGGGACCCATGCCCAGAACAACGTAGCTTACCACCGCCGTTATGTGGATGTGAGCAATCCGGAAGCAATTGCGGAGTTTATCAACAACACGTATCGTCCTTATACGGAAGCGGTTGGAAAGTTCTATGCACCGGCTTTCGCTGACGAAGGCGAAGATTCTGTAATTGAAGCGATCTTTACGGACGAACCCTCCTACATGGGCGTTTATATCAACGATAAACTGGAAGCCCAACCCCTCCATCCAGTTGATGAAGCCATTCCTTTGTATACGGTAGTCAACTGGGGCAAGAACGTGGCAAACCGTTTCGCAAACACTTACGGATACCGGCTGGAGGATGAGCTGACCGCCCTGTTTTTAGGACATAGCGAGCGCTTCTGCCGTATCCGTCATGACTATTACCAGCTGATGAGCGACCTGTATGAGCAGGCCTTCTATGCGCAGCTGTCTGATTACTGCGCACAGGTGGGGCTGCATTTCTCTGGCCACATCCTGCTGGAAGATCAGCTTGCTTTTCATGTCATGTTTGAAGGAAACTTCTTCAGTTTACTTCGTCATATGCATATTCCGGGAATCGATATGCTCACCTCCAAGCCGCAGAATATTTGGGATATGGCGTTCACGCCCAAGCTGGTACGCAGCATTTCTGAACTGTACGGTCATGAGCATGTAATGGATGAAGTATCCGGTTTTTTGCAGGGCGCCACACAAACCGAGATCGGCAGGATTACTCTGGAAGAAATGTACAATGCCCTGATGCAGCAGCTGGCATTCGGCGTTGATATCTTTACTTCTTACTACGCTGATGACGATCCGGACGGCAGAAAGAAGAAGATATGGGATGCTGTGGCACGCGCAACGGAAGCAATCACTGGGAAACGGGTATCCGACACCCTGCTGTTATACCCCATCGAAACCATGATGCGTCATCGTAAACCGCTCTATCACAGCATTGAAGACTGCCATGAGCCCATGCTGCGCGAGCAGAATGATAACGGCTGGGCATGTATGCAGGCCTGTGAAAACGCGATGCTGGGCGCACAGTTTGCCCTGCTGGATGCACAGCATAACTTTACCTACGTGGATGCCAACACGGCACATCATCAGCCCGATGGCATCTGGAAAAACATAGTAGTCGGCGCCTGCGACGTGACCGATGAACTTCAAATGGCCTTAAAACATCTGGCAGAAGGCGGAACTCAGGTGATCTGGTATGTTCCCGAAGGCTGTGAGCTGATGGACTGCGACTTTGCAAAGCTTCCCGAGGGAGCAAAGCGTGCCGCCACACCGGAAGAACTGCTTGCGATCCTTTGCCCGGACGGCACCTTGCTTAGCGGCGATCATAAAGGTATCGCCATGGCGGAAAGCGCCGGGTACGTACTTCTGGTTAATAAAGATGATACGGAAAAGAAGGTATGCTGGCATGGTGCATTTGCAGATCTGACGGACGCTTATGACGGAACCGAAATCGCCACGGAAAAATGCGATGACTGCGTATGCTTTGCCATCGGCGGTTTTTCAGCTTATATCTTAAAGAAATAGTCGATGCGATGGAAGACAGAGCAACTTGCAGCCTGCGCTCCGGAATCCGGCAGTGACCATCCTCCGATGAATGCCTGAAGAGGACAAGACTCACTTGGCATACCCGAATTTGTCGGACGAGCGGATAGCAGAGGTGAACGATCATGAAATATGATTTTGAAACATTTTGCAAAGGTGAACGATCATGAAATACGATTTTGAAACATTCGTCGAGAGAGCGGGAAAAGATTCCACCGCAGCAGACCGGGTGCCGTTTCCGGTAGAACCGGATAAGGGAATAAAAAAGATTCCTATGTGGGTCGCGGACATGAGTTTTCCGACAGCACCGTTCATCATTGATGCAATCAGAGCAAGGCTCGAGACGCCAAGCTTCGGTTATTTTGAGCTCCCGGAGGAATATTTCACAGCGATAATAAACTGGCAGAGGATCCGTAACGGCGTGGAAGGCCTCAGCAAGGAGGATATTGCCTATGAAAACGGCGTTAATGGAGGCGTCGGCTCCGCTGTAAGAGCCTTCACCGATCCCGGAGACAATATCCTTGTCCATTCTCCAACGTATGTCGGCCTCACAAGTACTATGAAAAAGCTCGGCAGGAACCTCATCCACAGCCCCCTTGTGCGCGACGGAGACGGCGTCTGGCGGATGGACTATGAGGACATGGAGCGGAAGATAAAGGATTTCGGCATCCATCTCGCCTTCTTCTGCTCCCCCCACAATCCGACAGGCAGGGTCTGGGAGCTTGAAGAGCTGGAAAAAGCCGCGGAGCTCTTCAAGAGGAACGACGTGCTCGTTATCTCCGATGAGATCTGGTCGGACATCATCATGCCGGGGAATAAGCATATCCCGTTCCAGTCAGTCTCGGAGGACGCGAAGAACAGGACCGTGGCCTTATATGCGCCGAGCAAGACCTTCAGCCTGGCCGGCCTCGTCGGCGCATACAGGATCATCTATAACAGATATCTCAGGGACAGGGTGAGAAGAGCTTCCGAGAGCGCCATATACAACAAGAGCAATGTGCTTTCGATGAGAGCGCTGATAGGGGCTTTTTCTGAAGAGGGTATGCTTTGGACGGACGAGATGTGTTCCGTAATCGAGGAAAACCTCGATTACGCCTGTACCTTCATAAAGGAAAACTTCCCCGGCGTCAGCGTGATGAAGCCCCAGGGCACCTATATGATATTTCTGGACTGCAGCGAATGGTGCAGAGAGCATCACGAGACGGTGCAGGATCTGCAGTACAGGGGGGTGAAGGCCGGCGTGATTTGGCAGGATGGAGAAGCCTTCGTCATGCCGGAGACCATTCGGATGAATCTTGCCCTTCCGACGCGCGTCCTGAAGGAAGCCATGGAACGCCTGAAGGAAAAAGCGTTCATATAACAGAAGTTATCGAAACCCTCATCTGATACGATGTGTCAAATCGGGGTTTCGCTGTATCTTCAGCTGTGAGAGCCGGCAGGATAAGGCTTATCTATCGCGAGGGAGCATCTGATGGGAACCTCTTTTTATCATGCGATGATGCCGGACGGTCCTCATTCTATACAGACAACAGGAGGTCATCCTTATGAGCACGAGGTTTGAACAGGTTTTGGCCGGACAGGAAGGAAATTATATCCTTCCTTTCTTTTGGCAGCATGGAGAAGATGAGGCCGTCCTGCGCGACTATATGCGGGCCATAGCGGAGTCCCACATCCGGGCAGTCTGCGTGGAAAGCCGTCCGCATCCGGACTTCTGCGGCCCCCTTTGGTGGCGGGATATGGACATTATTCTGGACGAGGCCAGAAAGCGGGACATGAAGGTGTGGATCCTCGACGACGTTCATTATCCGACGGGCTATGCCAACGGGGCGCTTGAAGAGGCCGACAGCGACCTTTGCCACCAATACCTGTTTTACAGAAGGCTCCAGATCTGCGGACCGGCTCTCTGCTGCGATATTCCGGCAGTGGAATACGCAAAGCCTGCGGGAGTCTCCCCCTTTTATCCGCAGCCGCCTGCGCCGAAACGGGTGTTCCATGACGACCGGCTCCTGAAAGTGCTGGCCTTTCCGCTGGAAGCTTCCGGGGCGCTGGGGACCGCGGTCGATCTGACGGATCGGATTGCGGACGGCAGCATCCGATGGGACGTCCCTGCCGGGTACTGGGAGATCTATATCGTGTTCCTTACCCGGGATGCCCGGGGCAGAAATGATTACATCAATCTGATCGACGCAAGATCCGTTCGGGTCCTGATCGACGCGGTGTACGAGACGCATTACAGCCATTACGCCGCAGATTTCGGCAAGACGATCGCCGGTTTTTTCAGCGATGAAACGCCGATCGGAAACACCGAGGGCTATACCGTTGACGACAAAATCGGGCGGGATGATCTGGCTCTGCCCTGGTCGCCGGAAATGCCGGAAATGCTGGAAATGTGCTGGGGCCGTGACGACTGGCTTCTGCATCTGCCGCTGTTGTGGAGAGAATCGGAAGACCCGGCGGCGCACAAACGTTTCCGCGCCGCCTATATGGACGCGATGACAAGGCTTGTCGGGAAATGCTTCTCCGATCAGATTGGGAACTGGTGTTCCGAGCATCGGGTGGAATATATCGGTCACCTGATGGAGCATTGTGACATTGACACCGAGCTCGGTCCATCCGTCGGCCATTTCTTCCGCGGGATGCAGGGCCAGCACATGGCCGGAATCGACAACGTCGGCGGGCAGGTCCTTCCCGGCGGGAAGCTCGTGCTCCGCCATCCGAACCTGATAGGCAAGGAAGACGCCTTGTCCCTTCAATATGTGCTCGGGAAGCTTGGCGCGTCCTTAGCAAGCATCGACCCCAAGAAACGGGGGCTCTGCATGTGCGAGAACTTGGGAGCCTATGGCTGGCAGTGCGGCGTTTCCATGCAGAAATACCTGATGAACCACTTTTTGGCCAAGGGCGTAAATGTCTATGTTCCCCACGCCTTCTCCCCTGCGCCCTTCCCGGACCCCGACTGTCCTCCCCATTTCTACGCACACGGCAAGAACCCGCAGTACCGCGTATTCGGAGACCTGATGCGCTACACCAACCGGATCTGTCATCTGATCCAGGGCGGGAAAGCCGGAGCGGATGTGGCGCTGCTTTATTTCGGGGAATGCTCCTGGACCGGCGAGTGGCAAAGCAACATGTATGTCGCCAAAGAGCTGACTGAGCATCAGATCGACTTTCACATTATTCCTTCCGATGTGTTTGAAGACAGGACGTACTACGGCGTTGTGCTCGGCGACCGCAGCTTTCAGATCAACGGCGTCGATTATCAGGCTTTTGTGCTCTCCGGGAACGCGTCGATCCCCGCCGCGGCTCTGCGTTTTGCGGTTTCCCTGCAGGAAAAAGGGATTCCTGTGTTTTTCGCGGACAGACTCCCGGAGCTTGTCATCTGCGACAAGGGAGACGATGCCGGACAAAGGCTCCTTTCGGAAGCGCTCGAGGGACAGCGGGTCTGCCCGCTCGGAGAGCTTGCAGATCGGATCCGCGACGTGATCCTTCCGGGCATATCCGTGCAGGGAAAATGGGAAGACCTGAGCGTCTATCACTATTCCGGCGACCGGGAAACCTGGCTCCTGATGAACGAAAACCCTTGGCAGGCCTTTGAGGGAGAAGTGACCCTTCGCGGCGCTTCTCACGTCGTCCGATATGACGCTTGGAACAACGTCTGCCATCCGGTCCGGCAAGAGGCCGACACAGTTCATGTTCACATAGAGCCGCTGGAGCTTGCCGTTCTGGTGGAAGCCGGAGAGTCCGTCCTGCTCTGCGGCGAAGAGGTTTCGGACGCGGGTTGGAGCCGCGAGGTCCCCGGGCGGGTTTGGATCTCAAAGTGTCTGGGCGAGGAATACCCGCATTTCGACGACGAGATAGCGTATGAGAAGCTCCCGATCGTTTCCGCCCTCTTCCCGGATTTCAGTGGCTACATCCGCTACCGTTTCCCGCTTTCTGTCAAAGAAGGCGAGCAAGTGAGGCTCGATCTGGACAGCGTCTACGACACCGCCGAGTTTTTTGTGAATGGGATATCGGCAGGGACCTTTGCCTCAAAGCCGTATCAAATGGACATTACAGACCTGCTGCGGGAAGGCGAAAACAGCATTCAGATCGAGGTCGCCACGACCATGGAGCGGCGTGTTCATGCTATGGGCAAGGACATTTCCAGCCTGCACCTGCCCGCTCCACTGAGCGCGTCCGGTATCGTCGGGGAGATCCATATCCGGCGATTGGCGCGCTGATCCTCCCGAAGATATCGGCGCCCGGCGGATCCATCGGGCGGAATGCCGCTGTAAGAAGAAGCAGAGACACTGTTGTCTGTGTCTCTGCTTCAATAATTTTAGATTGGATTCTGTAAATTATAAAAAAGTCAGCAGCCCGTCCAGCGTCTTGATCTCGACCAGCGGACGAACATTTCTGTCAAAAGAAAGGTCGTTTTTCCGGTTATGCCAAATAACGGGGATTCCCGCGGAAACCGCGCCGTACAAATCGTTTGCAGACCCGCAGACGTGCAGGTACTCTCCCCTGCGCAAGCCGAGGATCTTTTCCGGAAGAGAATAGATCGCGGGACAGGGCTTGTGTGCTCGCGCCATATCCGCGGAGAAAATGTAATCGAACGTGATCCCTGTAGAATTCTCCAGCGGCCGCAGCATATCCAGATCTCCGTTTGAAAGCATGGCCGTCTGATATCCCCGCGCCTTCAGCTCGGCGATCACAGCCGCCGCCTCGGGCCACGCTTTGAAGTTTTCCCACACGTGATGGAGAAGGACGTCCTTTGTTTCATCCGGCAGACCGAGGCCGAGCAGTTCGTCTGCCTGATCCAGCGTCCGGCGGGTGATCTCGGAATAAGAAACGAACTCCTTCCCGGTGCACCCGTTGAGCAGCATGCAGGTCCACTGCCTGCCGCGCCAGAGGCTGAACAGCTCCGCGCACACGCCGTCGGGCAGGCCTGCCGCTTCTTTGATCAGGGGGACAGCGCTCCCGGAAATATCAAGGAGCGCCGAATACATATCAAATGTGATGAGTTTATACTTTTCCATATTTATTCTTGATGAAACTGTACACTCTGATCATGAAGGTGTTCGCATTGTAGAGCGCGCCGATGGGATTGTGCGCGAGAACTCGATCCTTGACTGCGAGAACCGTGCAGGGCGCCTTGATGTGACGAATGAAAAGTGTGTCATGCCCTACGCAGAGGCCAAGAAGCACAACAAGATCGCAGTTTTCATCATCGAGGATCTTTGCTTGCCCGACCGGGTTGCACATAGCCTCGAAGTCGCACTGGGGATGCGCGAAGTGCTCCTGTGTAATACCGATCTCCTGCTTGGGGATGGAGCAGTTCTTGCAGCAGACCGAACGCACTTCAAAACCGTTGGAGCGAAGGATCGCGGCGAAGGTCGCGGCTTCCGCGGAAAGCCCCACGCAGAAAGCCACGCCGATCTTTTTGTAGCCGAGTTTCCAGGCGTAGTCCATGATCTCTTCCACGCGCGTGTTTTTCCCGTAACCCTCCGCTTCGACCTTCGCGGATTCCGTTGCCATGCGCATATCCTCTTCGGAATACAGGCCCAGCATGTCTTCCTTTGAATACTCCCCGCAGGGGCAATCGGGCAGGCGGCCAGCCGTCACGCCTCTTGAGCAGGGCTTTCCTTTGCAGTCGGCACAGTTTGCCATGATATCACCTCGTTATAAACTATAATCTATATTTCCGCGCGCGACATTTTCCTGCATCATACCGGGCGATAAATACTTGCACTATAACAGACCGTAATTGTGATGAAGGGCCCGGATCTGCCGATATCGCTACCGGGCGTTTCCGTGGAGGACCACACGCCCCGGGCATACCCCCGTGAGGGCGCCGTCCTGATACACAATTTTCCCATCCACAAACACGCTGCGGATACCCACGGCGGTTTTGAGCGAATCCAGATAGCTGTTGCCCTCGGCGATGGTCTCCGGGTCGAAGAGCACAAGATCCGCATCATATCCGTCCCGGATGACGCCTTTGCCGTCCAGCATAAGCCATTCGGCGGTAAACGAGGTCATCTTGCGAATGGCCTCCTCCAGGGTGAGGAGCTTCTTTTCCCGCACAAAATAGTGGATAGCGCGGGGGAAGGTACCGAAGCCCCTGGGGTGCGTGGGCCGATCCAGTCCCGTGACCACTCCGTCCGATCCCACCATGGCGTGCTCATGCATGAAAATGCGGCAGAGATCCTCTTCACACATACTGGCAAAGATTGCTCGGATCATAAAGCGGTTTTCCAGCAGCAGATCGAAAAACACGTCGAATTCCCGTTTCCCGGACTCTTCCGCGATCTCGCCGATTGTTTTGCCGTCATACCAGGAAGTCACCGGACAACAGGGCAGCAGGATGCTGCCAAGGCCGCCTAACTGGGTGTATTTCCCGTCGAACACCTTCATCCTCGCCTCTATATCGGTGCGGATATCCTTATCCCGCATCCGGGCCATCCGCTCCTCCAGCGGATACTGGAGTTCCTCCAGCGGCAGGCAGACGGAAAGGTCGGTCTGAGCAGCCGTATAGGGATAGACGTCTAGGGCCACCTCCTGCCCGGCGGCTATCGCCTCGTCGATCAGCGCGAGCGTCTGCTGTGACTTCCCCCAGTTGCTTTTACCGCTGATCTTGTGGTGGGAAATGTCCAGCCTTACGCCGGCATTGCGAGCCGTCCGGATCGACTCGGCGACCGACTCCACTACCCGGCCGCCCTCATTGCGCATATGGGTGGTGTAGATACCGTGAAACGGTTCGAGCACCTTACAGAGCTCTGTGACCTCATATTCGTCCGCATAACCGCTGGGCGGGTAGACCAGTCCCGTGGAAAAGCCCATGGCCCCTTCCTCCATGCATTCCCGAAGCAGGCCTTTCATCTTATCCAGCTCCGCGGCGGTCGGACTGCGGTCTGCCGAACCCATGACAGAACGCCGAAGCATGTTATGCCCGACCAGCTGTTTGATATTCGCCGTTTTGGGGCGGCTTTCCAGATAGCGGCGGTAGCCGGCAAAGCTTCGGGTCAGCTCCGGAGCGATGCTTCCGAGGCTCGGATATGTGGACAGATCCTCTCCGTAAACATCCGATTCCGGCAATATGGGGAAGTAGGTGCTACCGCACTGTCCGCAGACCTCCGTGGTGATTCCCTGTGAACTCTTGCAAAGCCGGCTGAAGTCCGTACCGACGAGTATATCGCCGTGGGAATGGGCGTCAATGAACCCCGGACAGACACACAAGCCCGCGGCGTCAATGACTGTGGCGGCCTCCAGCCCCTCGCTGCCGCTGGGGAGAAGCGTCAGCTTTCCGTCCCGGATGGCAAGATCGGCGCGAAACGACGGCGCGCCGGTGCCGTCAATGATCTGCGCCCCTTTGATGATGGTATCAAACATAGAACCCTCCGTCTTTGCCTTTCTGTCCGCTGTCTTCCGCCCCCGCGCCGCGTACGGATACATCGCCGAAGCGGACGTCCTCCACGCCGCCGTCCGGGCAGCGTACGGCCGGAGAATATGCTCCTGGTTTTCAATGGTCATAAAGCAAGCCAAAGAAGCTTTTACTGCATCGATAACATTTTATATCATCGTATTTTTGATGTCAACCAATCCTTGCGAGATTTGATCCTTTCTTTTGCTGTTCGAAAATTTTATTTTCGAATTCGAAACTTTCCGGAGGCAATTCGTAATGTTTGTTCCGTCCTTGCCCGCAGCAGTATAGACGGAGCAGAGGGAATGAAAAGATGGACAAGCCCGTATCCGCAAAGGGAAGAAATGTTATGTGCAGATATCGTCCGCGGTTTTTTGCAGCGGATGCGCAATATGAGAAATAACAGGTCGGAGAGCTTCGGCGGCGACTGCGCTCCTGCATAGAACAGAAGCGCGGCAATCTGACCGATCGCCGTGCGTTATCCCGTATGATAATTCGTCTTCTTTGCAGGAACGGCTTTACAAACCGCATGAGAAGAGGCCCGATCATTGACAAAACGGGCCGGGAAAAAAGATTAAATCAGATTTGCAGATATGGCGTTGAGCGCAGTATCTTTCAGCGTCAGGGAAATATGATCTCATTTTTTTGGAAATCGACAGCATCCGGCTGCCCGGGTCCCATCCCGGGACATGGTCGGAAAACTGACGATCAATATGAAAATTACGGGAGGAAATACTATGCCGTACATTCGCGCAAACGGAATCCGCTTTGCCTGTGACAGCTTCGGCAGCATGCTGAGGAAACCTGTTTTTCTGATTCACGGGCTGGCCTCGCAGCGTATGAGCATCTATGCCATAGCCGAGCGCCTGGCCGACGATTATTTCGTCATTACCTATGACTGCCGCGGACACGGCCAGACCGACCACCCGGCAAGCTACACGCTGGCGGATCACGGAAGAGATCTGCTCGCGCTGATCGACGCCTTCGGCTATGACAAGGCGGCCGTCCTCGGCGTGTCCATGGGCTCCTACATTTCTCTGCAGGCTGCTGAAATGGCTTCTGAAAAGATTGAAAAGCTGGTCCTTGTCGCCACCAAGGGGGTTGACGACGGCAGCGGTTCTTCCGTGCAGCGCCTGCTGAGGGAAGCGGGCTTGGACTTGAGCAAGGCAAGTCAGGAGCAGATAGATCGAATCGTCAGAAATGCGTTCTGGTCGCCCGGGACCACACTGGAAATGATGAAAGCGCTCGCTCCCAAAATGCAGGCGAAAGGTGAGAATCTTGTTGCGCTGACTCCCGAGGAGAGCGCCGCCGTGAACAACGCGCTCGTGGGATTTGACCTCCGCCCGGATTTGAAGAAGGTCGAATGCCCCACGCTGGTCATTGCCGGCAAGTATGACGGCATCAACCCGCCCGCCAAGGGCAAAGAAGTTGCGGACGGGATCCCCGGCGCCGAGTTTGCGGAGATCCCCGGCGGCCACGCATTGGTCGCTGAATGTGAGGACGACTTCATCCGCTGCGTGCGGGCATTCCTGGAAAAGACCTGACGGAATATAGCATCACTTGCGTGCGGCGGAGCAGTTTTCTGACTGCTCCGCCGCAACTGATAGAGGGCGTTCGGATTGCCGGCGGCGCTGCCCTGCCGTGTGCTGTCTGTTTGGGGTTTTCCCGCCCGTTTTTATGATGAACTCGGTCAGATCAAAATCCCGAACCGCCTGCGTATCGGCAAATCCCGGAAGAGCCGTTTTTCTCAAAGCTCGTTTGATGATCCTTTCCCGAATCAAACGGCGCGCAAAAGCTCTTCTAGGCATTCTCCGGCGGCGGCGGTGAGCGCGGGCTCCCGCTTTACGCACACCGTCAGCCTGCCCGCCGCGTTCTCCTCCGGATGCGCCCGGAAATACGCCGCGAGCTCCTCGACGACCTCCTGGCGGTACATGCGCAGGCTGCCGTAGATCTCGCCCTCGTGTGCGGGAAACTGAATGCTGCAACCGGCGTAGCGGGCGACGAGAAGCGCCAGCTTTTCCTCGGTCAAAGTATTTCCGCGAAGCCCCTCGGCAAAGGAGTGCCGGATAAAGTTCACATCCGAGGTGCGTCCCTTGGATCGTCCGGCATCATGGCCACCGTGGCTCCAGGGTTCCCCGTCGTTAATGATCTCGATCTGGAAGGGCTTGTCGTCGAAGGGCAGCTCATACACTTCCCCTTCCGCAAGGATGCCGTGTTCCCACTCGCGCCAGGAGCCCTCCGGCAGCATTTCCACAAAGCTCCTGCTGATCTCCTCCGGCAGCTCGTAGTCCGACAGACGGATCTTGTAGTCCTCCGGAAGGTCGGCCGAGACATGCGCATAGGTGAAGGAGCGGGTGATCTGATCCACCGGGACCAGGATGTCGGAGGTGTTGTGCATCTCCAGCAGGGGGTTGGAAAAACAGCGGGTCAGAAGCAGCGGAGACATCGCCGCCGAAATCATCGGGTCATTCAGCCAAGCGATGACCTCCGGATTCAGAAACAGATCCAAAACAACGGCGAGGGGCACTGGGAGAGCGGCCGTGGCCGTAGGATCGTTCCGCTTCTCCTTGGGGATGTTGAGTAGCGCCGGAGAGTTGAGCCCGGAGACATACTGCGCGTAATAAATATAATTGAAACGGATATTGGCGGGGGCGCCGCGCACGGACGTGCAGCACGCCAGCAGATGAAGCGCGGAAAGCATTAGCCCCATATAGCCGCCTGCCGAGCCGCCGACGATGGCGATACGGTTTTCGTCGATCTCCGGGCGGTGGCGCAACTCCCACAGAAGCGCCGAATTGGATACCAGGCAGTCTCTCGTCAGCTCCGTTTTGGGAGCCGGATCCTCATAGATGCAACCGACCGCCCAGCCCTCCCGCAGATAGGCCTGGAGTTCGAAGACATTCGCTGAGATCTTGTAATAACCGACGAAGACAAGGGGCACAGGCTCCTCTGCTTTGGGGAGAAACAGGCAGGCGGTGGCTTCCTTCACTTCGCCCTGATGGTCGAGGTAAGACACCTTGAAATGCTCTTCCCTCGCGCCATCGGGCAGAGAGCTGTCGTCTGCGGGATGTTGGATCGCATAGATCTCCTGAAAATCGCGTCCTTTCTTATCGCCCCTCATGTGTTTTCCTCCCTCGCGGTTCGATCAGTGTGCCCTGCGTTTTCTTCCTGGCATTTGACGAGACGCCATGCCGGTTCGTTATGAAAAGCCAACATCAGGAACGGTCGTGCGTTCCTCATTTTTCAGAGCAAATCCGTCTTGGCCATACCCGAGGCCAAGAGGATATCTGCGTCCCGGCTGTATACGCAACTGTCCCGACTCGGCATTTGTGATTTCAAGGTATCCTCTCGGGTCGCATGTTACAACTGAAGCACTTGTAACCCAACGTTGAATCGTGGTTTGAATAATCGACCGCGATGCATCACCCTGCATAAAGGCAAATCGTTTAGTGTGAGAGAATGGGACATAAAACTTCCCATCAGGAGCGCCACAAGAAAACAGCTTCTTTAGGTATGGGGCTGAATTACCTGTATCAATATAAACGGGATTAGATTCAGTCATCCCCATTGCTTTAAGGACAAACCATATTTTAAGGAGGTGATTGGCTGTTCCGCGTAGCGCAGTTATTGCCTGCTGTACTGTAGCCGATGATAAATACATTTCTTGCCCTCCTTATACCTTAATATGTTAATTATACAAAGCGGAGCCATGTTTTACAATGGCAAAATGTCAATACGCTCAAATTGAACGATACTCTCTGTGAGAACGATTCCTCCGGGCAAGGGGAAGAAAACTCATTCGAGAATGAAAAAACGCCGCTGCGGATCATGGTCTGCAGCGGCGTTGGCTTTCTGCTATTGTACGGAAAAGTTCGGAAATCACGGAGTATTCTCCGTTGAATTACCGTTTCGGGTAAAAAGGAAAGGTAGGTAATTCTATCAAAATTACCTACCTTTTATGGTTGCGGGGGAAGGATTCGAACCAACGACCTCCGGGTTATAAGCCTAGTTATAGCCTGTCCGCGTCCCCAATCCTGCCAGACAGTTACCAAGACATTTTTGTTTCAAAACTCTCTTATGGGTGTTGGCGCAAGTCAAGACCACCGGCTAAACCGGTGGTCTTCAGGTTGTCGAAAAAGCCCCATCAAAAGAGCTCTCTAAGAATCCTATACATCCGTATACAAAAGCTCTCCTTTCAGCTATTCCCATTCCCGAAGTAGGTAATAAGAAGAGCATCATCACCCGCGGAGAAGTCACTTCTCCCATAGAGCCGAAGGATGAATGTCGCTTTGCGAAACGTTGTGGATTATGTATGCGATCAATGCCATGCTAAGTGTCCGAATCTGATTGAAATATCGCCCAATCATTTTGTGGCCTGTCATTTGTGAATAAGCGAAGGTTTATCTTGAAAGATTACCTTCCCATACTTAACCATTTGTCATCAACTGATTAACGCATAATATTGTACATTCAGAGGACAAAGTGAATATTATAATCGAGCACAAGACTGCTTCCCTTCCATTTGAGTCTGGGCAAACTAAACGTTGAAGCTTCTTGTGCTCTATTTTTTGTTACTGCACTCACTGACAAAACATATAATGAAATGCGTGAAAGCGTTACTGAAAAGTACTATTGAGTCTTGTTCTGTGGAGAGAAATCGGGATGATGGCTGCAATAGTTTTCTCCGTTTTATATTCCGGTGAACTGTAAAAAGCGTATATACTGCAAAAAAGGGACTGCTGCACAAAATTCTCATTTTGCAACAGTCCCTTGCACAAGCCCTATAAGGGCATAATACGGCCACGCCATAAGGCGTATGAATAATTCGCCAATCGCGATAGGTCTACTGGCTACCACCCTCTGGGGGCAGCTTTTTTTATGCCGTATTACCTTCAGCGAGACAGCGAATTACTTTCCCGCATTCCAGGCTTCCCTGAGAAAACTTTTTTTCAGGATTATTCTACCCCAAGCACTTTGTAATCCTGGGCTTCCACCGCTGCGCGGAGCGCATCATCTTCAACCGGAGCACTCAGCGTTACAACGGCCGTGCCTGCTGTATGATCCGCTACGGCGCTTTCCACACCGGCAAGAGCCTCAAGAGCCTTCTTTACCCTGGCCTCGCAATGGGGGCACATCATACCTTCAACCTTCAGTGTTTTCGTCATCATTTTATCCTCCTTTATTGTTTCTGCAGAAACGATCTGTGCGAGGGCCTCTGCAGGAATTGACTTTTCTTTCCGGTCATGCCCGGGATTATGAGGGTCAACCAGATTCAGGCGCAGTGCATTCATGCAAACGAAGAAGCTGGAAAGAGCCAT
>JAEEGL010033566.1_pt1 | contig 27004 bp, 19 predicted proteins | sample 9134231 | NCBI WGS metagenome assembly JAEEGL01 (sample SAMN16246548, study PRJNA631951) | gut metagenome | biome: gut microbiome; feature: rumen; material: fiber-attached | host: Bos | place: Iran: Karaj | collected 2018-10 | reverse complement strand
TTAACGCAAACAGACAGCTGGGCGTATCAAACTCAAGTTTAGCAAAGTCAACAGAGAAGTTATCAAGCGGTTACAGAATTAACCGTGCAGCAGATGATGCAGCAGGTCTTTCTATTTCAGAGAAGATGCGTGGACAGATCAGAGGTCTTAATCAGGCATCTGACAACGCACAGAACGGTGTATCTCTTATCCAGACAGCAGAAGGTGCTATGAATGAACTTCATTCAGTACTTCAGAGAATGAGAGAGCTGGCAGTTCAGGGCGCAAACGACACTAATGTAACTAAGGATCGTAACGCTATCAATTCTGAAATGCAGGCACTTGGACAGGAAATCGGTCGTATTGGTAGCACTACTGAATTTAATACTATGAAGCTTTTTGCATCTACTGGTGGAATAGGCGGAGTAGAAAAGAAACTTCAGGTTGGAGCTAACAATGGTCAGACTATTAGTTTCACAATGGCTTCAATTAAAGGTTCAGGAACAGGAGCTTCTACAACAGCTAGTATTGCTGGCGTTTCTTTAGGAGCTTCAGTATTCACTGCAACATCTAATGAAACCTATGGTGCAGCTGTTGCGACAATAGACTCAGCTATTGAAAAACTTTCAGAGAAGAGATCTGATCTTGGTGCACTCCAGAACAGACTTGAGCACACTATTGCTAATGCAGACAACACATCTGAGAACTTACAGGCAGCTGAGAGCCGTATCCGTGATGTTGACATGGCTGATGAAATGGTTAAGTACTCTAAGAGTTCTATCCTTCAGCAGGCTGGTCAGTCAATGCTGGCTCAGGCAAATCAGTCAACACAGGGTGTTCTGTCACTCTTGAGATAATGCTAAATCAGACAAACTATCGTAAACGTGTGAAAAAGTACAGCCGAAAGGCTGTACTTTTTTGATTGAATCGGTTGACTATTGTTTGAAAATTTGGTAAAATATCTAACAATAGTGGTAGATTTATAAATGATTATTATGGAGATAAATGGAATGGGTGATGAAAAGCTAAAAGATTCACTGTTAAATTTGAGTTTTCCAATCGACTTTTTTAATGATGAGATCAGAGAAGGCTTTTATGTTCCAGAGATGATGAAAAGGTTCTGGGCAGCGCAACTAAAGGTTTTGTCTGAAATTGTAAAAATATGTGTGCAACATGATATTCCTTGGTTTGCAGACTATGGCTCACTGATTGGGGCTGTAAGGCATGGTGGATATATTCCGTGGGATGATGATTTTGATATATGTATGCTTCGCCATGATTATGAAAAATTCATAAAATACGCAAAAAATGAGCTCCCAGAAGGCTTTTTATCACTTGATGTAAGGGATATTGAGGATAGTGATAATTTATTGGGGAGGATAGTTAATTGGAATGTAGTTCCTTCGGATAATGATAAATTGAAGAGTTATTTTGATTGTCCATATGGAGTGGGGGTTGATATTTTTGTTCTTGATGGAGTTTCAGATGATCCGGAAAAAGAAGAAAAAAGGCGGGAGATTGCGAGTGAAATTGGATTAGCTATCGCGATGATCAATGATGGGAAAAAAGATACTCCTGAGTGTCGCAAGGTTCTTGCTAATATTGAAAGAGAGAATCATATAGTTCTTCATAGGAAAAAAGATTTAAAGCGACAATTAAATTTACTTACGTTAGAAGTGTATCAAAAGTTTTCACCAGAAACCTGCAAAAATGTTACTTTTATGCCGATATGGGTGAAAGATCATACTCAGCTTTTCCCAAAAGCATTTTTTGAAAACACTATATGGGCTAAATTTGAAACAACTGAGATTAAAATACCGGTTCTCAGTGAAGAAATGCTTAAAAATGTATATGGTGATTACATGAAAATATATAGAGCAGGCGGGGCACATGATTATCCTGTGTATGGGGGACAGGAAGAAACTCTAAAAGAGGCTTTTGGTGGGAAAAATCCGGGAAGATATACATTTTTAGAAGAAATTCTTACTAGTGTTATAGGATCATGTCAGGAAAGTGATTCTCAGAAGAGTTCAGGAAATAAAATCGATTTTTCTTCATACTGTACTGAGATAGTTAACCTTATGAAAACTGTAAAAGCTCAGATGCAGGATTTATTTGCTTCTGAGGATTACAGTACTCTTTATCAGGTTTTGGAAAGTTGCCAGTCGGTGGCTATCGCTTTAGGAAACGAGATAGAAAAGAGAGTTAGAAACAGTGAAGTAATTATTGGTCTGCTTGAGAAATATTGTGAGAATGCCTATATCTGTCATGAGAAACTAGCAGAGGGTACATTGACCAGCGGAGAACTTGATGAGATAGGAAACCTGGTTAGTGATATAGATGTTGTTTTAAGCGATATAATACTAAGCCGAAAAAAACAGGTACTATTCTTGCCATGTAGTCCTAAATGGTGGGATGCTATGGAAGACATTTATCTTGATAGGATCGCTGATGATCACTATGAATGTACAGTTGCTCCAATTCCATGTTATCAGAAAAATTTGGATGGCGAGATAGTCGGTGTTTTAGAAGATGAGATTAAGTATCCGGAATATATAAAATCATTGTCTAATGGCAAAGCAGAAGACACGGTTTGCCATAGAAAATCATGGGATGATATTGATTTAGAAAAGACATACTTTGATGAAATTGTCATACAGTTTCCGTTTGATGGATGGAACAGGAGTATGACAATTCCACCTCAGTTCTGTTCAGATGAGTTGGCAAAACATACAGACAAACTGACATATAGTCCTTGTCTTGTTCCTGTTTTCCCTGATGGAGGAGATCCTAAGCTTTATCAATCATTGAAGACTCTTGTAGAGCAACCGACAGTCATTTATTCGGATACAGTAATACTTCATTCAGAGCAGGAGAAAGAGGCCTACCGGTCAATTTCAAATGAATTAACTGGCGGGAAATATACAGAATATTGGAATAATAAATTCTTCATTGTTGAGCATAATAAAGATGATAATAGTTTGATCAAAAATGTAGAAAAAAATAAATATGCAGCTAAAGAAAGAAAATGTGCTGATTTGAAATTGCCTACTGACTTTTCTGGTAAGAAAATATTGCTGTATCATATTGGTATAAGTTCACTTTTTCAGTACAAGGAGCATGCAATTAGCAGGTTAGAGGAAACGGTATCTGACATAATCGTACATGAAGATCGATTAAGATGCATTTTTTCACCTAATCCCAATATTAATGAGATAGAGAGGGTTGATGGTGTCCTTTGGGAAGAATATAAGAATTTTGAGAAGTCACTGATTGATAAAGAAAAAATATTTGTAGATAAATCAGGGGATGCATTGAAATATATAGATATCATTGACGGGTATTATGGAGACGGAGATGAAGTGGCTCATCGTTGCAGAAATACAGGGATACCGGTAATGATAAGAAAAGCAGATTAACAACGTATTTGAAAAACAAGATGGACGTAGTTACGATATGAGGTAAATGCTACATGAATATGTTAATGATTTATGGAGAAGATTTTTGTGTTGAAGATATTTATGAGGCATTTCAATTTTGTGGTCATACGGTTAAGGGGTGCCAATGTACACAAGATGAAATGCTGACAGAAAATTCTGACTTCATAGAAAAGTCAATTAATGATTCAAAGTCGGAAATTGTTTTTACGTTCAACTATTTTCCGTCAATAGCAACTATATGCAACAACTTTTCTACTCGCTATGTTTCATGGGTATATGATAACCCCAGAGTACATCTTTTTTCTTGTACAGTTATTTATCCTACAAACACAATTTTCGTTTTTGAAAAAGATGTAGCAGATTATTTCCAGTCGCAGGGTATAAACACAATCAGATACTTGCCTTTGGCAGCGGATCCGTTGCGCCTTGCTAAGGTTATTTCAGAGAACTTATCACAGGGTTCTGTTTACTCTCAACCTAAAGATATTACATTTGTGGGTTCAATGTATTCAGAGGATCACCAGTTGTATTCTCGGATGATAAATAAAGGAATTTCAGATTATACCACTGGGTATTTACGCGGAATAATCAATGCTCAAAAAACTCTTTATGGTTGCGATATTATTACTCCGTTGTTGGTGCCGGAAATATTATCTGAGATGAAGCAGGCGCTTCCTCTGGCACCGGATAAGGATAGCGTGGCAACAACAGAATATCTGTTTACAAAATATGTTATAGACCGTCAGATTACAGCAGAAGAACGTATGGACTTACTTTCACTAGCAGGAGAAAAGCATGATGTTCATGTCTTTACAGTTGACCCCAATAAAGTGATACCTAACTGCATAAATCATGGACCTGCTCACTCTGATTTGGAAGCCCCGGCAGTTTATAACTCTTCAAAGATAAATCTAAATATCACTCTTAGAAGTATTGTGAATGGAATTCCGCTTAGAGCATTTGAAATAATGGGCAGTGGTGGTTTCTTGCTTACCAATTATCAATCTGAATTCCTTGACTATTTTGTACCGGGAGAGGACTTTGATTATTTCGAGAGTCCTGAGGACATGATCAAGAAAATTGATTATTACCTTGAACATGATGATATAAGAAAGCAAATTGCCAGCAATGGGTTAGTAAAAATCAAGAAATTTCACACATTTACCAATAGGATAAAAGAGATGAACATATAGTAAGCTAATAAAATATATGGGTTTAGAATTAGACAAATATATTGTATTTAGCAGGGAGTCGCAGCATATGTCACATAGCATAGATTTTTTCAGAGACGAGGTACGAAATGGGTTTTATATACCCACGGCTGTAAAGCAGGCGTGGGCATCATGCCTTGATGTCCTGAGAGAGGTGGACAGAGTTTGCACTAAGTATGGGATAAAGTACTTCGCAGACTGGGGCTCGTTCCTTGGTGCTGTACGTCATGGCGGTTTTGTTCCGTGGGATGATGATCTTGATATCTGTATGCTCCGTGATGATTATATTAAGTTTCGTAAAGTTTGTGACAAAGAGCTTCCAAAGCACTATGTGATTCATGATTATGAGAGAAAAGAGGATCACTGGCTCTTTCTGTCACGTGTAGTAAGTAATGCGAGTATATGTTTCGATGAAGATTACATGGCAAAACACTACAATTTCCCTTGGCTGGCGACAGTTGATATCTTTGTCAAGGACTACTTGTATATGGATGAAGAGAAGGAGAGAGCGCGCGACAAGGAAGTGTTGTTCCTCATAACTCTTGCAGATGGTATACGTGAGGGAAAATTTGATAGGAATACAAGTCTTTATCATCTTCAGAAGATAAAGGAGAAATACCATACAAGCCTTCCAGATATTGGTCGAACCAGAGAGCTTTGTGTAGCACTCTACCGTTTAGCAGAAAACGAAATGGCAAAGGTTAAACCTGAAGAGACTGGTACAGTGGGCCAGATATTCCCGTGGATACTCAAGGGTGGCAAGGGTCAGCCTAAAGCATATTATGAGAAGATAATAAGGTTACCTTTCGAGGATACTACCATACCTGTGCCGGCTTGCTATAACACAGTACTAGCTTCAAGGTATGGAAACTACAACGAGATTCACAAGGTCTGGAACGGACATATGTATCCGTTTTTCGAAGGTCAGAAGGCAGATCTTGAAAAAATAAATGGAGCTCCATTACCGGGAAAGGTATTTGACATAAAACTGCTTGAAAGACCTGAAGTTGACAGGAGTAACTCTCTGAAAGCGATAGCTGATGAGTGTCTACAGGAACATAATAGGTTGTATGATGAGCTAGCTACATACAAGGTATTTGGCGAGAATGGCCACTTTATCACACAGAATAATTATACCTTGACTATGAGCTCGGAAGATATAGCCAGCATAGAAGAAATCCTCACCGCTAGCCAGCAGCTTGCCATAGACCTTGGAACCTTGATAGAGCAGGTTAAGGGCGAGGAGAGAGAATGTACAAAAGCTGTAGTAGGCGCACTTGAAAACTATTGTGAGGCTATCTTCCAATGTTTCCAGAGTATATCAGGGGTTAGTGCTTGCAGTGACAGTGATAATAGCAGTGAGGCTATCAGCATTGGCTTTATATATGGCCAAAGCGATGGGAATGGGCAGAAAAAGGACAACGAAGGTGCTTGTACATCTAATATAGAGTATCAAAATGCTCTGGATAAATTAGAAGAAAGTTTGAATCAAGTATGCTCAATTACAAAAGAATATATAATTGATTGCAAGGAAGTCTTGTTTCTTCCAATAGGGCCTCGTGAGTGGAATGGTTTAGAAAAAATATACCAGTACTACGAATCACTTGAAAACAGCGTTTCTGAACATAATTTTACTGATAGAACATATACAGGTGGAGACGGTAAATATGACATATATGTAGTTCCTCTTCCTCTGCTCACAAAAGACCCTCTAGGCCAGGTAGCTGTCTCAGAAGAACTGATTAAAGAAGGTCTTAAAATAGAGCAATATCCAGCCGGTATAACATATACAGATTGGCAGAATTATGACATAACCCAGCATTGTCCTGATATCATATACATACAGAACCCTTATGATGCTGAGAACCCTTATCTTACTGTACCGCCGCAATACTATGCTTCTAACATAAGAAAGTACACTGAAAAATTGATATTTATACCATTTAAGGATACCGGTGAGTTTGATGAAAAAGATGGCCCTGACATATACAATCTGAAACACTATGCTGCTGCATCAGGAGTAATCTGCTCAGATATGGTTATAGTCCAGTCTGAAAAAATAAAGCAGCATTATGTCAATGCACTTGCGAAATTTGCAGGAGAAGATACAAGAGATATCTGGGAACATAAGATTGTAGTAAGAGAGAAAACATATTGTGATCAGTCATCTGACTCTGGAACTCAAAATGTCGGAGTATCAAGTAAAAAACGCATTCTCTACTGTATCGGTGCCAACGAACTAACAGAGCACAAAGAAGGTTTGATTAAAGCAGTAAGCGAGCGATTTGAAATATTACGTCAAAACAGGGAAAAGATAGATACAACAATATTCTTATATCCATTAGATAAGCAGTTGTGGAGAGAAATAGACGCGAAACTATCGAACGATTTGTTTAATCTACTAGAATCCGAAATATACAACGGTATCGCATATACAGAAATAACACCTATGGATGCAGATGGAGTTGCTGAAGAGTATGACGCTTACTATGGCAGTTCATCACCATTGGTGCCAGCCTTTGTAACTCAGAAAAAGCTGGTAATGTTGGCAAACTATAGTATTACTATATAAACAAAATATTAAAAACTATACAGAATCCGAAATATACCAAACAATGTTCAGAAAAAAGATAAAAATGCCGATATACTATATATCGGAGGTGCTTTATGGTAATTAATCACAATTTGCCTGCGGGCAATGTCAAAAGACAACTGAATGTTTCTAATTCACGAAAAAAGAAGTCCTTAGAAAGGCTTTCATCAGGTTATAGCATAAATAGGGCAGCAGACGATGCTGCCGGTCTTTCTATTTCGGAAAAAATGCGTGGTCAGATTAGAGGTTTGACAAGAGCTGCTCAAAATGTGCAGGATGGCATCAGCTTTGCACAGACAGCTGATGGGGCTCTTGATGAAGTACAAGCAATGCTTCAGAGAATACGTGAACTAGCTGTACAAGCGGGTAATGATACAAATACAGATGAAGATCGTGAATGTATTAATAAAGAAGTTCAAGAGATAAAAAAGGAAATGTCACGAGTTTTTAATGATGCAGAATTCAATACGATAAAAATATTCCGCGCACATTATACGCCTGATGTAGATGGAGCACCATTAGATTATGAACTTTTTAACTCAGCAGATGGAAATCGTGCTGGAGGAGTCCTTATAAACCATAAACGTTATAGCTGGGAAGAAATAAATCTACCTCGTACTCCTATGAATTCAGATTGGGAAACAAGATTTAAGGATACTAATGGAGAGATAATACATCTTAAACTTAAAGCTGGTGACCTACCTTCTGAAATGCGACGTGTTTACGAAATGGAAGCAGATGATAGAGGAATTAAAATAAATAATCTATATGCTGCATACTGGGATAGTACTATACAGCAGAATGAGGATACTTATTCTTTTTCATACCGAGGAATGAATATTTCCTTCAATGCAAATCCGGAGGATACCCGTGAGGATATAATAAAACAGTTATGTTCAGATGGTCTTTCTTATAATAGCTGGGATGCAATACCTGTACAAGGGGCAACTTCTTCAGCGGTAAATATTACTGGGGATACCATGAGATTTTTTGTAACAAATAATAATATGAACGATATTGAAGATTGGGAATATAGATTAGAGGCTAATGACAAAGGTGTAGAGTTAATACAGACATCAGGAAATGATGGACTAAACCATACTAAAACTAATTGGGCAAGTTTCCAAAATACTAATTCCGGGCCAGCTTATCCGATAACAGATTGGGGAACTGGAACTGAGAAAGTGAATTCAATTACATTAACTTCAATTGAAGAGGGAGCAGCGTATAACTATACCGATAATGCAAAAGCTAGTTTTATTGATGATGGATTTACTATTGATTTTAACTTCCCCTTAGAAGAAGTATCTAAAAAGCAGGTTATGGATGGAATAACCCAGAATCTTACTTCAACGCCTGTTATAGCACCAATTAAGTCTGTCACTTTGTCAAGTAGCAATAAGAGAGTTATGAGTTATAATTTTAATTTCGAATTTCAACGTGATTCACTATTAAGAGATTTTGGCGATAGTGGTTTGGATTCCGAAATGGCTCTTTCTATAAAACGTACAAGAGTCTATGAACTTGATAGTAGCTATGTGTGGAAGTATAAGTATGAGGCTTATAATTCACAAGGAACGCTTGTAATGGATGGGATGAGCAGAGAAACAATATTAGGCTATTATGATGATTTTGACCTGCATGTCACGCTTAAGGATGTTTCAGGCGGTGATTCCTTTTTAGCTTTATACGATAATAATATATATGGTAACAATTTTACAGCCACAATTACACCAAGTGGAAAGGCATATAGAGAATTTACCAGCGAGGAAAGATCAGCTGGCTTAGCAACAAACACAAGCTTAACTTGTCAAGTTAACCCAACAGAAAAGGTCCTTAGAGTTCAAGCCGGTGCAAATGCTGATCAGATTATTGAAATGCGTTGGCCGGGATTGTCTAATTCAATAATAGGAATAGGCGCACCAAAGTTTGACTCTTCAGATGGTGCTCAAGCTACAATAACAATGGTCGACAACGCTATTGGAGTGATTTCAGGGATATGTTCATTATTTGGAGCTTATCAGAATCGCATGGAGCATGCTTTTTCTGTCGACCAAAATACGGCAGAAAACCTTCAGTATGCAGAATCGCGTATTCGCGATGCTGACATGGCAGAAGAAATGATGTCCTTTTCAAAAAGTGAAGTACTTGAAAATGCTGCTATGTCAATGATGGCTCAAGCAAACCAACATCCAGAAGGAATATTGAAGATGCTTTCCTAAAAAAGTTGGATTTAATTATATAGAGGTATAGGGTATCAATTTTAGGTGGTATAAGAGTGACAGGTACCAATGTAGTTGTGGAGATAGAAGAATAATAGTGATTTAAGAGTGACAGGTACTAAGCGTTATGGTTGAAAAAGAAGAGCATCTCGAAAATAATGGACTAATAGTATGAATGAAGAGGCGATAGAACATGCTACAGAATTAATAGAGATAATGATGGTTGTAGAAAGAGCATAAATAGAAAAGCCAAGAAGAGATATGGTGAGATTTCCCTAATTCGCTGACAGATGGAAGTTTATTTGAACCCAAGATAGGTTTATGGATGAATGATTCGAACTATATTTCGGAGGAATAAGATGAGGAACTGAAAAGAAAGACTGTTATTTAGATACGTTTGAAAAATAGGATATTTAATAGATTTTTAAGAGTGACAGGTACTAATGCTGAATGCCATACTCTTATGCAGAAGCCAATGGATTTATTCCAGTCATACATTTAACACAGTCTGATCAATCTATATATTCTGACTATCCGGGGGAAGATATTTGGGAAAAGTTTTTTGATCAACCATTTGGACCTGAAGCAAATGAATGGAAGAATGCTGTAAATGTATGGCAATTTCCTAAGGCTTGTACAACCTTTTCTGATAGATGGCTTATGCGAAAGATAGTTGATTGTAAAGAGGTGAATTTTATTACACTCGATTACATAAATAATAATGTTAAAAAGGAAGTCGATGCTATCAGAAATAAAGTCTTACCTAATCCTAATGAAACGATTGGAGCATTAATCCGTGGAACGGATTATACAACCACGCAATTGCCTGGACATACGATAATGGCTTCGCCGGAACAGGTCATGACTAAGTTGAACGAATTAATGTCAACTGGAAAATATTCACATATTTATCTTGCAACGGAAGATATAGATGTTCTAGAAAAAATGCAAGAATTATGTGGTGAGAAAATAACTTACATAGATCAAAAGCGATTCCGAATAAACCCTGGGGAGCTGTTGGCAGATCAGAAAAAAGATAGAGAAAATGAAGGCTGGTTAAAAGGTAAGGAGTATCTAACATCACTTAAACTACTTTCCGAATGTGGAGCATTTGTTGCATCGGGTGGGTGCAGTGGAACAGATTGTGCGTTGAACTCAGGAAAAGAAAATTATAAGGAAACATATGTTTTTCGATTAGGATGTAATTAAACAAGAAAAAATTTATGATGTAACTTTGTTAATAGACACTCTTTTCAGGAGGAAATAATAATGAAATACGCGTTAATAGGATGTGGAAGAATTTCGCCGAATCATATAGCTGCAGCCCAGGGAAATAATCTTGAGATTGCGGCGATTTGCGATATTGATGAATCGTGCATGGAAGATAAAATGTTGAAGTTTAAACTAGGACAAGATACGAAAAGGTATACCGATTATATCGAAATGCTTGATAAGGAAAAACCGGAGCTTGTCGCTATATGTACTGAAAGTGGTAAACACGCACAGATTGCTTTGGAATGCATAGGAAGAGGCGTGAATTGTATTATAGAAAAGCCAATTGCATTGTCAATCAAGGATGCTGACGCAATTATATCAGCTGCTATAAAGAATCATGTGAAGGTATGTGCTTGTCATCAAAACAGGTTTAATAAGTCAGTCCAAATAATTAGGGAAGCTATAGAGATGAGGCGCTTTGGCAGATTGTTTTATGGAACCGCCCATATTAGATGGTGTAGAGATCACGAGTATTATGATCGTGCATCTTGGAGGGGAACTTGGGAACAAGATGGTGGAGCATTAATGAATCAGTGCATTCATAATATAGATTTACTTAGATGGATGATGGGTAGTGAGATTGATGAAGTAGTTGGTATGACGGACAGACTTAATCATCCATATATTGAAGCGGAAGACTTAGGTATTGCTTTGATAAGATTTAAGAATGGTAGTTATGGAATAGTAGAAGGTACCACGGACATTTACCCCAAAAACCTTGAAGAAACATTATATATATTTGGAGAAAAAGGAACTGTAAAAGCGGGTGGTCAGTCTGTGAATATTATTGAGGAATGGAATTTTTCAGATATGTTGGATGATCCCGTTGCAGTTAAAGAAAGATTTCATGAAAACCCGCCTTCTGTATATGGATATGGACACAAGCCCTTATATGCAGATGTGATTCATGCTATAGAGCAGGATAGACAGCCCTATGTAAATGCGATAGAGGGAAAACGTGCATTAGAGCTTGTCTTGGCTATATATAAATCGGCAGCTACAGGGATGCCAGTGAAATTGCCATTAGAAGAGTGTTCTACAATGGATTTTGCAGAAAGGTTTGCGAGGTGATTATGGAATTCAGAAATCTGAAAAAACAGTATATTTATCTAAAAGATGAAATTGATAAGAAAATGAGTGAAGTTATCGACAGTGCTTCATTTATTGGCGGGGAGATGATAGATGTATTGGAACATGATTTGTCCTCGTATGTTAATATAAGGCATTGTATAACTTGTGCTAATGGAACTGATGCGCTACAGATTGCTTTATTGGTATGGAATATAGGAAAGGGCGATGCGGTTTTTGTTCCTGATTTCACTTTTTTTTCAAGCGGAGAAGTAGTAGCTGCTGTCGGAGCAACTCCAATATTTGTTGATGTAAGATCGGATACATTTAATGTTAATCCGGTGTCGCTGGAAGAACAAATTCGAAGAATACTCGATGAAGGTAAACTTATCCCTAAAGTTATTGTATCTGTGGATCTTTTTGGACAACCAGCAGAATATGACGAGATAAGAAAAATAGCAGATAAGTATAAATTGTTCATATTGGAAGATGGTGCCCAAGGTTATGGCGGACGAATAAATGATGTAAAAGCATGCGCATTTGGAGATATTTCTACAACAAGCTTTTTCCCAGCGAAGCCACTTGGCTGTTATGGTGATGGTGGTGCAATTTTTACAGATAATGATGAATGGGCAGAGGTTATTAGATCGATTAAAGTTCATGGTAAAGGAAAAAGTAAATATGACAATGTTCGAATAGGTATGAATTCGCGACTTGATGCGATTCAGGCAGCTGTTCTCGTGGCTAAGTTACCTATATTTATGACAGAGGAATTATTGAAAGAGCAGGAAATAGCGGTTAAATATACTTATAATTTAAAAGATATTGTAAAAACGCCATCTGTACTGAAAGGTTACTACTCTTCCTGGGCTCAATACACCATACAACTCCCTAATCGTCATATTCGCGACGGGCTTCAACAATACTTGAGAAATAAAAACATACCATCAATGATTTATTATCAAAAGCCTATGCATAGACAGACTGCCTTTGAAAGCGTTGGTTATGTTTATAATGATGAAATGTTCACTGTAGCAGAAACACTTTGTGATACGGTATTAAGCTTGCCGTTCGACCCATATAAGGATGATGAGGAGATTGGCTTGATATGTGATGAGATAAAGAGATACATGGGTGGTATTTAAGATGAAGAATCAGAATTATTTTGTACATGAGAGTAGTTTTGTTGATGAAAACGTCGAAATAGGTGAAGGGACGAAAATATGGCACTTCTGTCATATACAATCTGGAGCAAAGATAGGGAAGAATTGTTCTCTGGGACAAAATGTAAATATTTCCAATAATGTAATCATAGGAAACGGAGTTAAAATTCAAAATAATGTTTCTGTCTATGAAGGAGTTGAGTTGGAAGATTATGTTTTTTGTGGTCCATCTTGTGTATTTACAAATGATTTAACTCCGAGAGCCAAATATCCTAAAGGAAGAGATGGCTATAAAAAGACGTTAGTAAAAGAAGGCGCGAGCATTGGGGCAAATGCAACGATAGTGTGTGGGCACACTATAGGTAAATGGGCAATGGTTGCTGCCGGCGCAGTGGTTACAAGCGATGTACCAGATAATGCACTCGTGGCAGGTGTGCCAGCAAAAAAAATTGACAATGTATGTGTGTGTGGAAATAGGATGGGTGAGGATAATACCTGTAAAAAATGTGGTCGAATTATTGAACTTACCTAAATGGTGCAACAATGAAAAAATATGATTTATCTCTTAAAAAGAAGTATATATGGGGAGCTGGGAATATTGGGCAAAGAGCCTATTACGTGCTTAAAGATAATGGTATTAAAATAGATGGATTTATTGATAGAGAAAAAAAATCTATTGAGACAATAGGTGCCACAGTTTATTCTCCACAGGAAATAATGGTAGGGGATAAAGACGCATTTATTTATGTGGCAATGGAGCAATATGAGGATTTGGAGAAAGAATTAGTATCGAAAGGATTAATATTTGGAAAAGATTATGTAGTATTGTGTAAAAGTAAAGAATTAAATCTATTAGATAAATATGTTGATGATTGTTGCAACAGAGTGGAGACAAAAAGTGAATCTATTCATAGTGTTAATGTATCAATAGGATGTTGTTCAAATATATTAGTAGGTGAAAATGTAAAAATAGGTGAAGGAACTGTTTTTGTCTGTGACGGTTTTTCACAAGTAATAATTGGGGACAATGTATCAATACAGGAAAATTGTAGAATAGTATGCACAAGAAATAGTCGACTGATAATTGAGAAAGATTCCGTAATAAGAAGGTTTTCAAATATATCTGTAATAAGTGATTCGTTAATGTTATTAGGCGAGCAAACAGTTATTGGTGAGAATAATTCATTATATGTGGCAAGAAAAAGCAGAATGACAGTCGGAAAATTAACTGATTTTGATAAAAATACAGATACAAGAATTCTAAACGAATCTGTATGCGAAATAGGCGAGGATTGTATGTTCTCCTATGATATATCAATAAGAGGAGAGGATGGACATCCTATATACGACATTGAAAGTGGTGATCGTATTAATATTAGTAAAAATGTTAAAATATTAAATCACGTGTGGATTGGCATGCGAACTACTATACTGGGTGGAACTAATATTGGAGAAAATTGTGTGGTAGGAGCTTGTTCATTGGTGAAAAATTCTTTTGATTCCAATTTGGTAATAGCCGGAATACCAGCAAGAAAGATTAGAAAAGATGTATGTTGGAGTAGAGAATACAATGATTAAAGGAGATAATCAAATGAAAATAGCATTTACTGCGGGAAAAGTGATAGAAGATTCTTTGATTTATTCAGATAATAGTTGTAATGCTCTTATGAAATATGACTTGTGTAGCGACAAAGTGAATTATATAAGATGTTTTCCGAATGATAATAATTCTGCGTTCCTGCATAAAGAGTGCATACAATATAAAGGTAAGCTGATTTTTATTCCTAACATGTCGGGATGCATTAGTATATATAATCCTGACAATAATAACATTGAGTGTATAAGTCTTAAAAGATATAATGACTCGAGGTTTTGCTTTTCGGGTGGATTTATAAAGGGGAGATTCTTATATATCACCCCTGGAAATATGAGTCAAAACCTGATTCGATGTGATATTGAAACACTTGAAGTAGTAGAATTATTTTCTTTTGGGAAAAAACTGAACCTTGAACAAAATGATAAACAGACATTTTGGAAAGTATGTTTATATAATGATTTGATAGTTTTTCCGAGGTTAGGAACAAATGTTATTTATTTATATGATACTTCTACAGAGGAAGTCAGAGAAAAAAAATGTAAAATAGAAAATCTTGATTCTGCATACTGTTATGATGGCGTAATATGGATAAGTACATCTGACGGAAGAATTTATGTATGGAATCCGGAAAATGATGAAGTTGATGAGAAACGGGTTATTAGTAACAATAAAGCCAGCGCCTATATTATTGCTTGGAATGGTACCCCATATTTGATTCCAAATTTCGGCAGAGAGATTCTGAGGTATGAAAATAACCAATTTCAAAGTAATACAAAGATGATGATAAACAATATGGAGTTGAATGAGAGAGGAGTTCATTTTGAAGCATTTGATATTTGGAAAAATAAAATAAGTGTATATCCTCGTGATGGAGGAAATTTAGTGATTATTGATTCGAAAATGGCATATGAAAAAAATGCATTGATAAACTATAATGATGCTTACAAAAGTAAATATTTGAATGCTTTACGAGATAAAGCACAAAAATATCCAATAATGGAAAATGGTCCATATTCATTGAAAGATTTTATAGAAGCATTAACTGTATAGTTTAATAAGAGGAGAAAGATTTTGAGAAGAGTAGCATTATTTGGAGCAGGATATTGGGGACAAATCGCTTATGAGTCTATGTGCAAGCACATGGATATAATTTGTTTTATTGATAATAATCCACTGAAACAGGGCACGGAGTTATTTGGAATTCCTATTTTTTCTCCGGAAAGGCTAAAATATATTGTTCAAAACAATATTGATGTAATCATAACTTCTTCAGATTATGTTTCGATAGAAGAAGACCTTGAAAGGTATGGGATTGATCGCTTTGAAGTATGGTATGAAGGTCATATCTATAAAGATGGCAGATTGGATCATATTGGGGAAAAAAGATGCAGTCGATGCATAATGGATAATCACTCGGATAAGACCATTTTATTTGATGATGATGGAAATTGTAATTACTGTACATACGCATATTCAAATATAGGAAAACAATACCTGCCTGATAACAAGGGGAAAGAAGAACTAGAGAGGATAATAAAAGAAATAAAGGAAAATGGAAAAGGAAAGAAATATGATTGCATTATGGGATTTTCCGGTGGGTTAGACTCATCATATTTGGGGTATCTAGGATATAAATGGGGACTTAGAACTCTTGTAGTACATATTGATGATGGGTTTGATACAGACATATCTAAGTCAAATTTAGCAAAGTTGATACATAAGACGGGATTTGATTATGAAGTAATAAAGCCGGATTCTAAACAGTTTAATGATTTAACGCTTGCGTATATGAAGGCAGGTGTCCCGAACATAGCTGTTCCACAGGATAATGTGCTGTTTGCATTTTTGTACAAGAAAATGCAAGACTATAATATCAAATACTTCCTTTCGGGGGGAAACTTCTCATTGGAATGTATTCTTCAAAAAGGAAATACATATACGGCATTTGATGTAGAGAACATATTTGCCATTCATAATAAATTTGGAACATTACCATTAGACAAACTTGAGTTCATCTCTCGTGAACAAATAAAAGAAAACAGAAATCGATATGGTATGGAGACATATAGATTGTTGAATTATATAGATTACAATAAAAATCGTGCATTTAAGGAATTGTCTGAGTTTTGCGGTTTTGAATATTATGGAAGTAAACATTTAGAGAATATTTTGACAGCTTTTATACAGCTTTATTGGTTCCCTGTAAAATTTGACGTTGACAAGAGAACTTCGCATTTGTCAAGTATGATTGTGAGTGGGCAGATAACGAGAGACGAAGCTCTTGAAAAATTAAGAGAGGCTCCTTATGACAAATCTATGATGGATGCATATCTTGATATGATTAAAAATAAACTTGAAATATCAGATGATGAATTTAAGCTGATTATGAAATCGGAAACACATCAACATGAAGAGTACTCATAAATAGTAGAGGGTGATTTTGTGAAAAATAAAATAAAAAAAAGGAAATGTACAATATTTGGATGTGGGCAAATTGGAAAATCTGCCTTTTACAAATTAAGAAACTATTACGATATAGTTGGTTGGACAGATAATAATAGCACTTTATGGAATGGAATGCTATTCGACTTGCCAATCTTATCTCCTGGTACGATGGCTGAATTGTGCTTGCAGGAAGAAATGGATGTATTTGTGGCAATACTAAATGGATCGGACGTTGTGCAGCGGTTAAGAAATAGAAATGTGCCTAATGTATATGAATGGAAAAATGGTTTTTTCTATTCCATAGATGGGTTGTTCCCATTAGATTTTGTTGTTCCTCCATATATTAAAACAAATAATACAGATAAAACAAATGAGAATGTTCTCGATGTTCTTTTTATTTCTGATGTGGCACGAATAAGAGATCATAAAATGGCTTCTAGCATAAAGAAAGCGGGGCACAGGGTCTTTCATGCATACATTTCAAAAAGTCCGGAGATTGCCTATCCAGAATATAAAGATTTATATGAGGAGATTTATCCTGTTATGTCTCTTAAATCGTTAGAAGATTTTGTGTCGAATAGCAATTTTGATGTTATTCATGCATCTAGTGAGCCTGATTTTGTGGCTGCTTTGTTGTCTGGGGGAAACAAACCGATTATACTTGATTGCCATGACTTGAGATCATCCAATCAACAAATGACACCGGATCAACTTATGATGGAATATCTTGCACATACCGGAGCAGATGGAGTTATTTATCCTACAGAATCATTACGAGAAGAGGCATTAAGGAAATATGTAAGATCATTTGGCAGTACTTTAGTGATGGAGAATTATATTAGCGCCGATCTGATTCCTACATATAGATATGAAAAAAAGAGTAAAGCAGACGGATACATACATTGTGTGTATGAAGGAAATTTGGTAATAAATAATGAAAAGAATTATAAGTATTTTATAAAGATATGGTCTAGGATACTAGAAGCAGGAATACATATACATTTTTATAGCTCCAACAAAGATGAGGCAATGGAGCTTTCTAAGATGAGTGACAAAATTCATTATGAAGGAAATGTCAGTTCACAAGCATTGGCATATGAATTATCCCAATATGATGTTGGACTTGCTATATATAATATTAATGCTCAAAATGCGTCATATCTGGAAAAATGTTCACCGAATAAAGTGTATGAGTATCTTAATGCAGGTATTCCTATAGCTGTTAATGGTATTGAATCAATTTCAAATTTTGTTGTTAGCAATGGCTTTGGTATGGAAATCGATATGTCAGGCGATCTTGCTAAGCAGTTTATGGAGGTAGCATCTATAAAAATCCCGGATGATATCCTTGTGAAAAAGGGATATGTTTTCGAAAATTTGGCTCAAAATCTTATTGATATGTATATGCATGCAATAGTAGATGCGGAGGAAAGATAAGCGTGAAAAAGAATATTATTATATTTGGTGCCGGATATTATGGAAAGAGCTCATATGAACTGTTAAAGGACAAGTATAATGTGATATGTTTTCTTGATAATGATAGCAGACTCTATGGAAAAGAGTATGATGGAAAAAAAATACAGACTCCAGATGATATTTCTAAAAAAATGGAAAATGACACAGATATTTTTATTTGTTCATCTAAGTATATGGAGATTGCATCACAAATAACAGATAGGGGTATATTAAGTTATTATGTTATGATTGAAGGGATGCTGTTTCACTGCGATTCTAAAGAGATGATGATTCCTGTTGAAATTAATAGTGGGGTTTATCATAGAAAGAATAGCAATGAAAAGAATATTCTTTTTGTACAGAATGCGGTATGCATTAGGACTCTTAGAATGGCTGCGATTATGAAAGAAGCCGGATATACAGTGCATCTGTTATATACTGTTTCACCTGTGTCAAAATCATATTCAGAGTATGATGTATTTGATTATAAATGGAATTTTACATCCTTACAAGGAATTGTTGATTTTGTAAATAATAGTGATTTTGATTTGGTTCATTGCTCAAATGAACCGGATATTTTAGCTAATTTACTTTGCAGAAGTAACAAACAGGTAGTTGCAGATACTCATGATATGCAAAGTATTAGAGGAAATATTTGCATCGATACACTTGTATTGGAGTATATGGCAAATACTAAATCTGATGGAAATATGTATGCATCTGATCAAGTTGCGAAAATTGCACAAAAAAAATACAAGACAAACAGTAAGTTTATTCAATCCATTGATAATTTAGTTATGGATGAAATTGATATTTACGAACCGTATAAGAAGATAAGTGATTTAGATGGTCAGTTTCATTGCGTTTATGAGGGGGGGATTGTTGGACTTAATAGGGACAATCATAGATTCTTTGATGAGATATGGAAAAAGATTACAGACTGTGGCATACATATCCATTTTTACTCGCAATCAGATTTGAAAGATTGCAAGAGAATGGAAACATTAAGCAATCTGATACATTATGAGGGTAATGTAGGTGGTGAAGAATTGATTAAAGCCATGACAAAGTATGATTGCGGATTAGCATTGTTTAATTCAAATGGTAACAATAGATTGCATCTCGAAGCTACCTCGATAAATAAAGTATATGAGTACTTGAATTCCGGTCTACCAATTGTGTCTTATGGAATAGATACGTTGAGAGATTTTTTGAGAAGGAATAATGTAGGGGATGAAATAGATTTAAAAGTCAATATAAGAGAACAAATAGAAAATATCTGTAATATTATCATTCCTAAAGGGTTTTTGAAAAAGAATGGGTTTACCATTAGATCGCATAGCAATGAATTAGTGCGATTCTATGAACAAGTAATTCGCAAAGGGGAGACATGTCATGAGTAGAGTGCTTCTAGTTACTACGTATTTTGCACCGGATAATACGATAGCTGCTATACGTACTACTAAACTGGTAAAGTATATGCTCAAATATGGATATTCCGTAGATGTGATTGCAGTGAAAAATTCCAATTTAGATGAGGATGAAATACTATCAAAAGATGTTTCCGGGGTGAAGGTAAGACGTATAGAGAATACGATGCGTTATGAGAAAGTAAATCAATGTATAAATAAAATATTTGGTGAATTACGTGAAAAGGGTTTTAATGACTTATCTGATCGAAAAAAAGTAAATCCAAGATCAGGAAAAGTAGAGTTTTATCCCTACGAAACGGCGCATCCATGGATTGCCAGTGTTTTTTATAGCCTTGCAATGTTTAAAGAATATGATCTTTATCGAAATGTGAAAGCTGATATTGCCAAGATGGAATCCTATGATTTCCTCGTAACTTCGTATGGTGATGAGTTTTGTTATTATTTCGGGAAAAAGTATCATAAGCTTCATCCTGAGACCAGATGGATATTTGATATACGTGATGCAATATACCGATATAAATTTATACCCGGTCCGCTTGCTTTTATCCCCTTATATATTGAGCATGTAGCATGGAAAAAAGCAGATGTTATTACAGGCGTTTCCAAAGGAATATGCATGAGGGTGGATATGAAGAATAGAAGAAAAGTTCATCTTGTAACGAATGGATATGATGAAGGAGATAGATTAAATAAGAAGAAAAATGGCAGATCGGATATTCTGACTTTTGCATTTACCGGTTCTATGTATGGAGGAACAAGAGATTTATCTGTATTTTTTAAGGCATTAAGAGAACTGATAAATAAAGGAATGGTTGATCAGAATAAACTATTAATCGAATTTGCAGGGTCTAAATCAGCTGAGAATATCTTTATATCTCAGGCAAAAAAATACAGTGTTGAAAATTTAGTTTTGAGCCATGGTAAAGTGGATAGGGATGAAGCTCTCGCTATACAGGATCGAGCTGATGTTTTATTGGCACCTTCGTATGATTATGAAAAAGGCAATGGGGGAATTATTACCGGAAAGATATTTGAATACATGACAGCGGAAAAGCCTGTTATAGCCATTATAGTCGGCGATATTCAACATAGTGAATTAGCAGATATTGTAAGGAAGACTAACCTTGGAATTGCGTATGAAGAGGCACATGACAATATTGACTATATAAATATGTACGAATATATACATAAGATTTATGGGGAGAAAATAGAAAATGGTCATATAGAATTTTATCCCAACAGAAATAAACTAAAAAAATTTGATTATAGATATATATCTAGGAGATTCATAAGAATTATGGATCCTGACTTCGGAAGGGTTAAAAGATGAGTAAGATAATAACAGTGGTAGGGGCCAGACCTCAATTTATTAAAGCAGCAATGGTATCCCACTTATTGCGGGAAAAACATCATGAAATACTGGTGCATACTGGTCAACACTATGACCATAATATGTCTGAACTGTTCTTTGAGGAAATGGAGATACCACGTCCGGATTATAATTTAGGGATATCCGGAGGAACGCATGCACAGATGACAGGCAATATGATGATGGAGATTGAAGCTGTGTTGATGAAAGAAAAACCGGATGGAGTATTGGTATATGGAGATACTAACTCTACTCTTGCGGGGGCACTGGCTGCAGCAAAGTTACATATTCCGGTGTTTCATGTTGAAGCTGGAACACGGACTCATTGTGAGACTAACCCGGAAGAAATTAATCGGATATGTACGGACCATATTTCTCAGAAGCTCTTTGCTTGTACCAAAGAAAATATGAAGGAATTAGAAAACGAAGGATTAGCTGATAGAAGTATCTTGACAGGAGATTTAATGTATGATGCGTTCCTTAAATATTCAAAAAAAAGTAGTGTGTTAAATTTGGATCTATTTACTTTACAAGAGGAGAGAGTATCTGTAAACGGAGAGTATTATTATTTGACCTGTCATCGTGAGGAAAATACGAAGGATGATCGAGGCCTAAACGAAATACTAAAGGCAATGAATTCTCTTGAAACGATAACAATTTATCCGGTCCATCCCAGAAATAAAGAAAGAGCTATAAGACTGTGCTCGATAAACAAATATGAGAATATAAGGCTTGTTGAACCGGTTGGATATATAGAGAGCCTTGCGCTGCTTCAAAGATGTATAGGTGTTGTCACTGATTCCGGAGGATTGCAGAGGGAAGCATTCTTTGCTGAAAAAAAGTGCGTCACAATTTTAGACTTTGCAGTTTGGCCGGAGACGATGGTTGATGGTAGAAATGTACTTTCTAAACCTGATGCCGAACAGATAATTAAAGAAATAAGCAAAGAGCAGTCAGTAAATAGTAATTATCATCCTTTTGGAATGGGCGATGCGGCAAAAAAAATAGTTGAGTCGTTATGAAATAAATAGTTGGAGCAATAACATATGAAGTTGAGGTGTATGGATTTTAATTCTTTGAGTAAAGAGATTCAGAGTAATAATAGCAGGATAGTAATGTTTGGAGCAGGTGTTGTTGGGCAGATTATTGCACCACAGATCTTAAATAGGTATGAAATCTTATCATATGTTGATTGCTATATAGATAATGATTCAACTCGTTGGGGGAGAAAACTTGATATTTGTGGAAGAAAAATAGAGGTGAATTCTCCAGAGTATCTTGGAAAATGTGATAGTAACACAGTTATAATGCTCAATATAAGCAGATATTCAGAGGTGCTGGATCAGTTAAGAAATATGAGTGCAGCGAAAAATATGATCTGTTATATTTTCCCAATGCTGTGTGTACATAATTATTGTATGTCGGAATCGCAGGGAGAAGTAAAGCTTACTGCGAACCCAATTATACCCAAGAAAATTCATTATATGTGGTTGGGAAGGAAAACGCTTCCTGATAACCTGAAGCGTTGTATAGAAAGTTGGAGGAGATATTGTCCGGATTATGAAATAATAGAATGGAATGAAGATAACTATGATATAGATAAGAATCTGTATATGAAAGAGGCATATCAATCCGGAGGATATGGTTTCGTACCTGATTATGCCCGCTTAGATATTTTATATAATCACGGGGGTATATATATGGATACGGATGAAGAATTATTTAGAAGTTTAGATAATATGTTATACCAGGAAGCTTTTTGCGGAGTTGAAAAGTGGCAAGATATAAGCTTTGGAGCATGTGCCGGGGCGGTTCCGGAGCATCCTATGATAAAGAAATTTTTAGATGCAAGAAAGGATATACATTTTTTAAACCCGGACGGAAGTCAAAATCGAAACACTTGTGGATTTTATGATACGCCTATAGCTCTTGCGGAAGGATATATGGTGAATGGAAGGTCGCAATCTATAAATGGATTAAATATTTATGGATATGATTATTTTGTTCCATATGATTACATGACAGGTACGTGCAATAGAACAAATAATACATATTCTGTTCATTGGTACAGTGGTGGATGGTTGGATGAAGAAAAGCGAAAGGCAAATGAAGAAACAGCGGCTAAATATGAGGAAATATATCGTATGTGTATAAATGGTGAAGTGTTATGATTAATAAGCAGGTGACAAGCGAGCATTGGTGTATTGCTTATAGAAAAATTGGAGACGAATCGTTTTCGATTGTTAAGAATCCGGCCTGGGCTTGGTGTGCGGATCCATTTCTTGTTGAATATAGAGGAGAATTATATCTGTTTGCTGAGCTTTTTTTATTCAGATCAGAACGATGCGGAGTAATAGGCTATTGTCGATGGAATGGAAATGGATTTGGAGAGTGGACAGTATCTATGGATAAGCACTGGCATTTGTCCTATCCAAATGTTTTTGTGCGTGAAAACCTGTTATATATGATTCCGGAAAGCTACCAGAGAGAAGATATTTCGCTTTATGTATTAGACGAGTTTCCTGATAAGTGGAAAAGGGTAGGCACAATCGTTGATAATACAGTAAGTGTAGATACAACGATAATAAGTATTAAGGGTGAGTTGTATATGTATACCTTCGAACCTTCATTTATTAAAGATGGCGGTACTTTGTATTTATATCATATTGATGGTGATCTTCAACAAAGCAATGTAATATGTGATAGAAAGTATAAAATATCAGATAATAAAGAGTGCTCACGCCCTGCAGGGAATTTGTTTTTTTCAGATGAAGGGATGTTAATGCGACCAGCACAGAATTGTCAGAATGGATACGGGAACGGAGTATCGTTTATGGCTATAGATTCTTTTGTTCCTGTTTACAAGGAGCATATGGTTAGCAGCCTTGGAGCAAATGATATTATAATAAATAATCGTCCTAATGAGATTGAATTCACAGGACTTCATACATATAACAGATTAAATGGATTTGAAGTAATAGATCTGAAATATTCTGTATTTGATCCTGCTGAACAAGAGGCGAGAGAACGGGTAAGGAAAGTATTTGTAGATAAGTATGTTTAGGAGATGTATGCAAAGCATGAAAGAACAAGTATGTGTATTTGGAATTGGTTCGTATTTTTCTTCGAAAAAGAAGGCGATAGAGGATAAATATGAGATTGTCACATATATTGATAATCGTGTGCCTGTAGGAAAAAAGGAGTTGTGTGATGGTAAAGACGTGTATAATCCTGAAGATTGGATAAAAAAAGGTTCCGGACTCAAAGTTATTTTGATGGCTGCCGATTGGTTTGGAATGTGGGAGCAATTGAAGTCCTATAATATTTCGCATGATCGGATCGTTTTAGCATATGATATCAAACCATTATATGACAGGGCAGAAGAAATAATTGTCGAGAATGGTGTTTCAATTAGATTATATGATGAATTGATTCGTGTAGAATTCGATGGCAAAGAAAGTATTATAAAAGATGAAAAAGAGTATAAACGGTATTTGAGTTATTTGACGTTCAATGTAGATAATATGGTAGATGCTATAGCTAAAATGCCAATGGTTCCATTGAGTTCGCGGTTTGGTTTGGAAAGAGGTAAACCGATAGATAGAGTATTTATAGAAAATTTTATAGAGGAAAACAAAGAATCTATAAGGGGAACCGTTATAGAAATCGGTGACGATAGATACATGAAAAAATACGCTGAATGTATAGATAATCCGATGATTATGCATGTTAATGGTTGGGGTGGAATGATAGGAAATTTGGCTACTGGAGAAGGCATTATCGAAAACTATGCAGATTGTCTGATTTGTACTCAGACTCTTCAACATATATATGATTTACATGCGTGCATTCATAATGTATATAAGCTTCTTAAACCGGGGGGGACTGCACTTATTACTAATGGATGCATTGGAGAACTGTCATTATATGACTATCATAATTGGGGTGAATATTGGAAGTTTACGGATATGGCTGCCAGCGAGTTGTTTCTTGAGTGTTTTGAACCCCAAAATGTAAAAGTTACTACTTATGGTAATGTAAAAGCTGCAATAGCATTTTTGTATGGATTATGTGCAGAAGAAATACCGGAAGAAACTTTTGAATACCATGACGAACAATATCCGATGATTGTTGCAATAAGGGCAATAAAATAGATTTGATTATTTGGAGGAATATAAAGTGACACTTTCACTCTATGATGAAATTATAAAAAGAAAAGCAAAGATATCTGTTGTGGGTTTGGGGTACGTTGGTATGCCAATTGCTCATGCTTTTGCAAAGAAGATAGATGTAATAGGTTTTGATCTCAATCAGAAAAAAATTGGTTTGTATAAGGCGGGCATTGATCCGACAAACGAGGTTGGAGATGATGAAATAAAAGCATCAAAGATAGATTTTACGTATGACGAGAAAAGGTTAAATGAGGCAAAGTTTCATATTGTTGCTGTGCCTACCCCTGTTAATGCTGATCATACTCCAGATCTTTCACCAGTAATAGGCGCAAGTGAAATTGTAGGAAGAAATCTTGCTAAAGGTTCTATAGTGGTTTATGAATCCACAGTATACCCAGGCGTTACGGAAGATGTGTGTGTTCCCATTCTTGAAAAGCAATCGGGAATGAAGTGTGGTGTTGATTTTAAAGTGGGGTATTCTCCTGAAAGAATTAATCCTGGAGATAGGACACATAGACTTGAGAACATAAAAAAAATAGTTTCTGGAATGGATGAGGAATCTTTAACAGTTATAAAGAAGGTATATGATCTTGTAATTGAGGTCGGTACATATCCTGTCTCAAATATTAAAACAGCTGAAGCTATAAAGGTAGTTGAAAATAGTCAGCGTGATATTAACATTGCATTTATGAATGAACTGGCGATGGTATTTGACAGAATGGGAATAGATACCAATGAAGTTGTTGATGGAATGAATACAAAGTGGAATGCATTAGGGTTTAGACCAGGACTTGTCGGGGGGCATTGTATAGGTGTTGATCCATATTACTTTACCTATGAGGCGGAAAAACTCGGATATCATAGTCAAATAATTCTTAATGGCAGAATTGTAAATGATGGTATGGGGGCATATGTGGCTGATGCAGCGGTAAGAAAAATGATAGAAGCTGGACAGGCACCTAAAAAATCTCATGTTGTCATAATGGGGTTGACTTTCAAGGAGAATTGCCCAGATATAAGAAACAGTAAAGTATATGATATTGTTAGGAGACTGGAAGAGTATGGGATTTTACCAGAGATAGTTGATCCTTGGGCTGATCGAGATGAGGCATATCGTGAATATGGATTGTGGACTAAAGAATTTGATGACATTACGGGTGCAGATTGTATAATTGTAGCTGTTGCTCATCAAGAGTTTAAGAAGATGGGCATGGAGACACTAAAAGCACTATTTGGTGATTCAGTGCTATCAGATAAGGTATTGATAGATGTAAAAGGAATATATGACATTAGTGCTTTATCTAAAACTGGATTATTGTGGTGGAGACTATAAAATATCTATTTTTGAGGGTTGTCCGTGAAATGATATTTTGATAGAAACAAAGATGAAGCTAATACTGTTTATGCGATAAGATCTTTTTGGCGATGATGATTGTTAATTGAGTATGTGAAAAAAAGTCTGTAAATATATAAATAATAGTGGAACTATTAGGTCTCCTAAGATAAAATATAATTATCATAGGAGGCCTATTATTATGGCAAAAGAAAAGAAACCCGTACACAAAGTTCAGATGACCGATGG
>JAEEGL013191196.1_pt1 | contig 27005 bp, 25 predicted proteins | sample 9134231 | NCBI WGS metagenome assembly JAEEGL01 (sample SAMN16246548, study PRJNA631951) | gut metagenome | biome: gut microbiome; feature: rumen; material: fiber-attached | host: Bos | place: Iran: Karaj | collected 2018-10 | reverse complement strand
TACTTCTGGGGCGGCACCTGGCTGCTTGCCGCTGCCGGTTCCGACAACACCGAGATGCTCAAGGATATCTTCGAGACCTTCACCGTCAACACCGAGGTTCTTGAGAAGATGGTCAAGGACGACAACCAGTACGTCAACAACACCGACGTCGTCAAGAAGTTCGCCGAGGATCCCGAGTACGGCAACACCGCCATCCTCGACGGTCAGAACGATATCGCCGTGTTCTATGAGCTCGCCAAGGACATCAAGTGGGAGAACCACACCAATTACGACCAGATCCTCAACGAGGGCCTGCAGAACAAGCTCCAGGAGTACTACAACGGTTCCGTCGATAAGGATACCGCTATGAAGAACTTCTACGCTTACGTCAAGGAGCAGTACGCCAACCTCGTAGTTCCCGAGAACTAAGTCACAGCTCCGCTGCGGCAGGGCAAACCCCTGCCGCAGTATTTTAGAATTCGACCAAAGGGAGGAAAAACTGTGAAAGATCAGCTCAAGCCGGGCAAGCTGAAATCGGTCAGCTACGCAAAATGGGGCTACATATTCATAATCCCGTTCTTCGTGGTCTATATCGGTTTCACGCTGATACCGCAGTTTTTAACGCTTTACAACAGCTTATTCGAGAACTACCGCGTGGGCCTCAATCAGATCGGCCCGAATTACGTGGGGCTCGAGAATTACAAGGCGCTCTTCACCGCGCAGAGCGACGGCACGATACTCATTTTGAAGTACACCGCCAACACCATGATCATGTGGCTCATGGGCGCCGTGCCCCAGTTTGTTATCGCCCTGCTGCTTGCCGTGTTCTTCACCAGCGCAAGGCTCAACATTAAGGGCCAGGGCTTTTTCAAAACGGTCATCTACATGCCCAACCTCATAATGGCCGCGGCGTTCTCAATGCTGATCTTCACCCTCTTCTCCAAGGTCGGCCCCATACAGCTGTTCCTCGAGCAGCAGGGGATCATAGACCACTCGTTCGACTTTTTCGCCTACCGCATAAGCGTCCGCAGCATGGTGGCGTTCATGAACTTCCTTATGTGGTTCGGCAACACGACGATCGTGCTCATGGCGGGCATAATGGGCATCGATCAAAGCATTTTCGAATCGGCCACGATCGACGGCGCCAATGCCTGGAAGGTGTTCTTCCGCATAACGCTCCCGCTGCTCATGCCCATATTCGTCTACTGCCTCATCACCGCCATGATCGGCGGCATACAGATGTTCGACGTGCCCCAGGTCCTTACCAAGGGCAATGGCCTGCCCAACGAAACCACCCGCACGCTCGTCATGTACCTCAACGGTTATCTCGGCGGCAAGAATTACGGCATGGCCGGCGCTATCTCCGTGATCATATTCATTATGACCGGCGTGCTGGGAGGCGTCGTTTACAAGATGCTTTCCGCACAGTATAAGGAAAAGACGAGCGCGCCCAAGTACCACAGAAAGCTGCAGAGGGGGAAGGAAGCATGAACGATAATACCAAGGGAAGGATACAGCTGATATTCCTGCGGGTGATCGTTTATTCGATACTCGTGTTCCTCAGCCTGCTGTGCATATTCTTCTTCTACCTTATGGTGGTAAATTCCTCGCGCAGCAACGCCGAGCTTGCCAAGGGCTTCACGCTGATACCCAGCGGCAATTTCTTCACCAACCTTAAAAACGCGTGGAACGATTCGTCCATCAATATCCCGCGCGGCATGCTGAACAGCTTAATAATCGCGCTGGCCACCGCGGTGCTTACGACCTATTTCTCGGCGCTCACCGCTTACGGCGTGCACGTTTACGATTTCAAGGGCAAAAAGCTCGTGTTCACGTTCATAATGGCCGTTATGATGATTCCCGCGCAGGTTTCCGCGCTGGGCTTCGTTCAGCTGATGAACAAGCTCCACCTCAACAACAGCTTCATCCCGCTGATAATCCCCGGTATAGCCGCACCCGTTGTCTTCTTCTATATGAAGCAATATATGGAAAGCGTTCTGCCGCTCGACGTTATAAACGCGGCGCGAGTCGACGGCTCAAGCGAATTCCGCACATTCAACACCATCGTGCTGCCCATGATAAAGCCCGCCATCGCGGTGCAGATGATATTCTCATTCGTCAGCTCGTGGAACAACTATTTCGTACCCGCGCTGCTGCTTGACAAGGCGGAGCTCAAAACCGTTCCCATCATGATAGCGCAGCTGCGAAGCGCCGATTATTCCAAGTTCGATATGGGCAAGGTGTATATGTTCATACTGCTGGCAATACTGCCCGTGCTGATCACTTACATCATCCTGTCGAAGTCGATAATCAAAGGCGTAACCTCCGGAAGCGTCAAAGGGTGATAAACTTTTTCACCATTACCTCCTAAAAACCGTCCTGTCAACGCGGGGCGGTTTATTTACAAAACGGAAAGGAAAAAAGCAAATGAAGATCTGGAACGGCTATCAAAAGGGCATAAATCTGGGCGGATGGTTCTCGCAGTGCGCGCACACCGAAGAGCATTACGACACGTTCGTAACTGCGGAGGACTTTCCGATAATAAAGCGCTGGGGCGCCGACCACGTGCGCGTGCCGGTCGATTACGAGCTGCTCGAGGACGGCGCGGGCGAACCCATAGAGAGCGGCTATGAAAGGCTTGAAAGGGCCGCTTCCCTCTGCCGCGCGGCCGGCCTCAATATGATCATCGATCTGCATAAGGCCGCGGGCTTCTCGTTCGATCCCAACGAGGGCGAAACGGGCTTCTTCGTAAACGAAGCGTATCAGGAGCGCTTTTATTCCCTGTGGGAAAGGATCGCCGGGCGGTTCGGCAGATATTCGGGCACGCTCGCCTTCGAGCTTTTGAACGAGGTGACGGAAAAGGAATACTGCGCTGCGTGGAACCGCATATCCAACGAGTGCATAAGAAGGATCAGGGCGATCGCTCCCGAAGTGAAGATACTCGTCGGCGGCTATTGGCATAACAGCGCCGCCGCGGTGAAGGATCTTGCAATGCCGTATGACGGGAATATCGTCTATAATTTCCACTGCTACGAGCCGCTTGTATTCACCCACCAGGGCGCTTACTGGATGCCTCCCATGGAAACGAGCTTCCGCATACCCATAACTGCGACCGTCGGCGAGATGGACGAGGCGGGCAGGCGCATGCTCGCGGGCTCCTGCGCGGGGCTCGATAAGCTGCCGAAGGGATCGAAGCTCACAAGCGCCTTCTTCGAGGATTTCATGGCCGAGGCCGCGCGCGTCGCCGAGGAGCGCGGCGTGCCGCTCTATTGCGGCGAATACGGCGTGATCGACTGCGCGTCGCCCGAGGATACGCTTGAATGGTATAAAATGATAAACGCCGCCTTCCTTAAATACGGTATCGGCCGCGCGGCGTGGAGCTACCGCAGGATGGATTTCGGCCTTTCCGATGCAAGGATGGACGGCGTGCGCGAAGAGCTGCTTCGCTTTATCTGATCATTTGGTGTTGTGCTTTTTAAGCGTGTCGAGCAGCCACAGGCCGGTCTCGGTGTAATCCTCCGGCTCATATCCGCTGTATTTTAATACCGATGAGCGTATCGCCGAGCATGCCTCCGACACGTTCGAAAAAGCCCACATGCAGTATGAGATATGCTCGCGCTCGAGCATTTCGATCCATTCGTCGGCGCTCTCCTTGTCGCGGGGAAGTCCTCCGCTCGCCGCGGTGACGCCGAATTCGGTAACGAACACGGGCAGGCCGCCCTTTATGGCCTCCTCCGCCTGCGAACGCACCTCGGCGCCGTGCGTGGCGGCATAAAAATGCAGGGAATACATAACGTTTTCATGATCGAGAGGATCGGCGGCAACGCTCTTTAAGTCCTTCGACCAATCGGGATCTCCGACCAGTATCACCGAGTCGGGATCCCTTTCGCGTATTATGGGAATGATCTCGTTCGCATAGCGCTTGACGGCCTGCCAGTCCACGCCGTTGGGCTCGTTGCAGATCTCATAAAGCACGTTGTTGTGATCGCGATAGGTCTCGGCCATCTCGGCAAAAAAGCGCCCGGCCTCTTCAGCGTACGTGTTGGGGTCGCCGTCGCTCAATATGTGCCAATCGATTATGACGTACATGTCGGCGGCCTTCGCCAGCTCGACTCCCTTTGCGATATCCCGCTTGTGGCGGTCCTTGTCGCCCTTGGTGCAGTAGCCTATTATGCCCACGCCATAGGTGTACACGGGCAGCCGGAACAGGTTGACGCCCTGCGCCGCAAGCTCCGAAAAAAGCGCCTCGTTCAGGAAGGATTCCGAGGTGATCAGCCCGTTCAGGCTGACGCCGCGAAGCATCACCGGCTCGCCGCTCTGCGAGCACAGCCTGCCGTTTTCCACCTTCAGCGCCCCGCAGGACGAGGGCCGCGCTCTGCCGTCGCCCGAGCCGCCGCAGCCCGAAAATAAGGTGAGCGCCAGAAACGCCGCAAGTATCATGATCAAAAGCTTTTTCATCGTATTCTCCCGATATGTTTGATATGGCTGCCGATATTTATCGGAGCGCGTCGTTCACAGCGCGGCGCGCGCGTAAATAAAGCGCCCGGGCCGCGGCCCTTCGCAGCATGCGGCGCGCGGGGTCATTCCCGCTTCTTCGCGCGCTTTTTGCGCCTCTGCTCGCGGTTGTCCTTTTCGGATTCGAAAAGCTCCACCGCGGCGTCGGTCATTTCGTCGCTCCAGGTCCTGCCCACGGGCTTGGGATCCTGCATCCATTGGCAGTACACGGCGTAATCATCGTCGAGCACCACGTTATAGGCCGGGCCGCACGTGTCGTTCGAGTGTATGTAAAGCCTTCGTCCGGTGCTTATCAGCTCCCCGGCCTCGCGTCCGTTCAGGCCCTTGTTCAGGCGGCCGAAAACGTCCGCCGATATCTCATAAAGCTCCCACGAGCCCTGAAAGACCAGCTCCGCGCCGTACACGTTCCTTTCCTCGTTGTGACAGGCCTTCCAGCCCAAACCCTCCTTGATACGCATAAGGCTTTACTCCGCAAACTTCACGGCGGTGCCGTAGGCCATCACCTCGGCGGCGCCCTGCATCACGGCCGAGGAGGCAAAGCGGATACTGACTATCGCGTCGGCGCCCAGCGCCTCGGCCTCGGCAACCATGCGGCTCGTCGCAAGGTCCCTTGCCTCGTTCATCATCTGCGTATAGGCCTTAAGCTCGCCGCCCACCAGCGTCTTGAAGCTCTGCGTTATATCGCGGCCTATGTTCTTTGACTGTATCGTGCTGCCCTTTACGAGCCCCAGTGTGATCAGCTGCTTTCCGCTGACGTATTCCGTGTTGACCAATAACATTTTGATGCTCCTTTGTTTTTGTATTTATCCGCCCCGCGGGGCGTTTGCAGCTTGTTTCCCGGAGATCCGTCACGCGCGGATATCCTTTTTGTTGTATTTGATGAAAGCCGCGGCCGCGCCGATAAGGGCAAAAGCCAGGCCGGGGATCAGGTATTTCACCTCGATCCTTCCCGAGGCCGCGATGCTCGTGCCGTCCGCGTAAGAGAACGGGGTGACGTATCGCAGGAATTCGGCCTCGTCGGTCAGGTTCGCAAGTATGTTCATGAAATACAGCACGAACGCCGCGCCCAGCGCGATGCCTATGCCGTTCCCGCTCAGGAACGCGGAAAGGCCGAACATGATGCACGCGATCTCGGCCTGCATGATCAAATATCCCAGCAGCACGGTGAAAAACAGCTTTGCGTCAAAATCCTGCCCTATCGCAAGCGCGCCGATCACCGAGGCCGCGGCAACTGCCAGGTTCAGCACCAGCACCTCAAACAGCACCGCCGCAAGCTTCTCGGCCACAACGCGGCTCCTCGAAACGGGATGCGTCAGCAGGAATTCCGCCGTGCGCTCGCGCTCCTCCTTGGCAAGGGCCGAAATGCCCATAAGCGCCGCAAAGAACGCTCCGCCAAGGCCCAGCACGTTGCCGCATTCCACCGCGAAATAGCCGCTGAATTCGCCGAAGCTGACCTTGTCCATATTGAACGCCTCGGAAAACGCGCCCATTTCGGCGAACATGTCGCCCATCTCGTTCATCTGAGCGGTCATCTGAGGATAGATGATTATGCTTATAAGCAGCATCGAGGCGATCGCCGCTGTCCACACGATCAGCTTTACGCGGTCGCGCCTCAATTCGTGAAGGAACAGAGTCATATCATTTCGCCTCCCCCGTGTAATAGTGCATGAACACGTCCTCGATATCGGGATCGGTGATGGTCACGTCGTCAAAATCGAGCCCCGCAAGCACGCGTATCAGCTCCTTCGTCCCGCCGCTGTATAAAAAGCTTGCCGCCTGACCGCTTTGCTTAATATCGCGCATGCCCTCCGTTTCGGGCAGCGCGGCCGCGCCGTGCAGGGTGACGCGCTTGACGCCCGTGGCGGTAAGCCGGTCGACGCTCTCCTGCCTGATCAGCCGGCCTTCGCGCAGTATGCCCGCGCCGGAGCAGTGACGCCCTATCTCCGAAAGCACGTGCGAGGAGAGGAAAACGGTCGCGCCCTCGGCGCTGCGCTCCTTGAGCAGGGTGAAAAACTCCCTCTGCATCAGCGGATCGAGCCCGCCGGTGGGCTCGTCGAGTATGTAAAGGCGGGGGCGGTGCTGGAAGGCGGCCGCTATGCCCACCTTCTTGCGGTTGCCAAGCGAAAGCTCGTTCACCTTTCGGCCCATGTCCAGCCCAAGCCTTTCGGCAAGGCGCCCCGCTTCCTCACGGCAGTCCTTTTTGCGCAGCTTTGCCGAAAATTCCAGCACCTCGCGCACGCGCATACCGTCATAGAACGAAGCCTCCGATGGCAGATAGCCCACCTCGCGCAGTATCTTCTCCCGGTCCTTTTCGATATCCATGCCCAGCACGCGGGCCTCGCCGCCGGTCTTTTTGATAAGCCCAAGCAGAGTGCGTATCGTGGTGCTCTTGCCCGCGCCGTTGGGGCCGATAAAGCCATAGATCTCGCCCTCCTCAACGGAAAGATCCAATCCCTCTATGCCCCTTGCTTTACCGTAAAACTTGGTAAGCCCCCTGGTTTCTATCGCTTTCATTTATCTTTTGCACCTTCCTTGTTCGTGTCCGCCGCCTCCACGCAGAAGCCCTTGTGCCCGCACTCGGGGCAGGTGAGCTTTCGGGCCGCGGGGGTGTGCGCCGCAAAGAACATCTCCCAAAAAGAGGGCTTGAACACCTTGTGGCACTTCGGGCAGATATAATTCACCTTCCTGTAATAATGGCGCGTAATGATCGCCGCATAGGGTATCGCCACGGCCAGCCATGCTGCAAACGGCCACCATATACCCTTTGTGATCCACAGTATTATGGAAGTCCACTGCAGTATGCCCAGGGGTATCGCGCTCAGCAGCATAGTGATATGCACGCGCTTCAGTTCTTTCCTGCTAGTCATGATATACGCAATGTCGCCTATGGATTCAACGGAGTTCACTTCCGTGCTTTTAAGCCCCGCCCTCAGCTCGGAAAGCTTTTTAAGCTGTTTCTCCCGCTCGCCTATCTCGCTTTCAAGCGCCGCCTCCTGCTGATCGAGCAGAAGCGATATCACGCTTGCGGGATCGTCCTCCGAAAGCAGCTTCGAAATCGAGTCGATGGAGAATCCCAGCTCCCGCAGGAAGCATATCAGCTTCATGCGCCTCAGGTCGTTCTCTGAATAAAGCCGTCTTCCGCCCTCGGTCAGCTCGCTGGGTATCAGTATCCCGCGCGTATCGTAATACTGCACCGTGCGGACGGTCACGCAGCACAGCCTGGCGATCTCTCCCGTCGTGTATTTTGACATGCGTTTCACCTCCTGTGAGCCGATATTACCATATTACGCAGCGTCACAAGCAACCCCTTACGCAGGGGGATTTTTTGAAAAAACCCGAATTTTCTTCCGCCGCCCCGTGATTTTCATGCAGGGCACTGCGTTCACAGCCTGCCCGAGCAGGTAACGCGCTTATCCATAACGCCCGAGCTCGCTTCAAGCTGATCGGCAAGCTTCTCATAGAACGATATGTAAAACAGCACGCGCTTTTTCCACATCGCCTCGGCCGCCCCGGTGCCGTTGGGCAGCGAAAGCAGCTCGCGCAGACGCGCCAGCCTCCTTTCGGTATAGGCCCGCTTTTCGTCAAGGCTCATATCGGTAAAGGCGTCCTTTTGCAGGCCCTCGTGTATGCGATAGACGTCGAAGCGGTCGATATTGTCCGCGTCGCCCACCGTCAGGGCAAAGGGCGTGCGCTCGCCGCAAAAATCCGCCTCGTCGTCAACGTGTATCGCAATGCCGTAGCATATGTCGTTTATCCTGTCTTCGGGCAGCCCCAGCGTTTCAAGGAACGGCCGCGCGATGGCGGCGGATCTGCGCCCGTGCTCCCGCCAGCCGTTCTCGCCGAATTCCTCGCAGTAGGCGATATCGTGCAGCAGGCAGGCGATCACCGTTTCGGTCTCGTCAAAGCCCTCCTCGGCGGCGATGCGCCGGCCTATGTTCGCAACGCGATAGCTGTGCTCCGTGCGATAGGCCTTATCGCCGGGCCGCGCGGAAAGCCAAGGCGAGCCGTCCAGCTTCGCCCTCAAAAATTCCTCGGTCCTTCTTATCATTTCGCGGTCAAGCATGGTGAGCTCCTTTCTGTCCGACTGTTCGATATACTATTTTACCACATCCGTTGACCCGATTCAATCCCGGCAATAAAAATGCGCGGCCTCAATAAAAAAGCGGCCCCGCGCCGCGCCGGATGATGAATAACAAAGCGGGCGTGAGCAGCATTCCCACGCCCGCCGTTTGTTTTTTTATAAGCTACACCTCGCGGCGGTTTTCAATGGCCTTGAAGAGCGTTATCTCGTCGACGAATTCCAGATTGCCGCCAATGGGTATGCCGTGCGCTATGCGCGTGGTCTTCACGCCCAGGGGCTTTAACTGCTTGGCAATGTAAGATGCGGTGGCTTCGCCCTCCACGTCGGGATTGGTGGCAAGTATCACCTCGGCCGCCTTGCCCCCGCGCACTCTTTCGATCAGCTCGTTTATCCTGATATCCTCGGGCCCCACGCCGTCCATGGGCGAAAGCGTGCCGCCAAGCACGTGGTAAAGGCCGCGGTATTCGCGCATGCGCTCAAGATACGAAACGTCGCGCGCGTCCTTAACGACGCATATCACGGAAGGATCGCGCTTGGGATCGGAGCAGATATCGCACAGCTCCTCCTCGGTAAAATTCCCGCACACGGGGCAGTAATGTATGCGCCGCCTTGCGTCGAGCAGCGCGGAAGAAAGCCCCTCCACGTCCTCCTCGGGCAGGGCGAGTATGTGATAGGCCAGGCGCTGCGCCGTCTTTATCCCTATCCCGGGCAAACGGTTCAGCCTTGCCGTCAGGTTTTCAAGCGATCTTGTGCTCATCAGAAGGGAAGGTTCATGCCGCCGGTAACCTTGTGCATCTCTTTTTCCATCGTCTCGTCGGCAAGCGCGATCGCGCCGTTAACCGCGGCGATGATAAGATCCTGCAGCATCTCAACGTCGTCGGGATCCACGCAGTCGGGCTGTATCTCGATGGCCTTCAGCTCCTTGCGGCCATAGATCGTCACCTTAACGGCGCCGCCGCCCGCGGAATACTCAAGCTCGGAATTGCCCACTTCCTCCTGCACGCGCTGTATCTCCTGCTGCATCCTCTGCGCCTTCAGCATCATCTGCTGCATATTGCCGCCCATGCCGGGCATGCCGAAACCTTTTGCCATTTTTTGTTCCTCCTGTCGGATGTTTTCTTAACTTTATAATTATATCATCATAAATACCTTTTGTCCACAGCCAAAAACGCACTTGATATGTTTTCGCGCGAACAGTATAATATAGGAAGATCTATACATCCATCGCTGTTTTCGGGAGGTAAATCATGTCTAACAAAGAGATCTACAGAAAAACGCTGGGCTTCTCCATCCGCCGCCTGCTGTGGGACGTGCTCACTCTGCTGCTGCTTGCCGGCTTTGCAACGGCGGGCTTCTTCCTTGGCGACAAATTCATGGAGGACGGCGGCCCCATCGGGCTGATCATAGGCGCCATCGTGGGCATTATAATCGTCGCGCTGGTGCTCAGGTTCATCTCCTACACCTACAAGGCGGGGCAGATCGCAATGATGACCCGCGGCATAACCGAAGGCGAGCTTCCCGATAACGTGATCGCCGAGGGCAAGAGGACGGTCAAGGAGCGCTTCGGCACCGTTGCGGCATATTTTGCCGTGACCGGCGTGATAAAGGGCATATTCAATCAGATCGGGCGCGGCATAACCAAGGTTGGCCAAGCCATCGGCGGCGACGCCGGCGGCACCGTGGGCAGCGCCGTAAGCTCCGTTATGCAGACCATAATCAATTACCTTTGCGACTGCTGCCTGGGCTGGGTGTTCTACCGCAGGGAGCAGAAGGCGGCCAAGGCCACCTGCGAAGGCGCGGTGCTGTTCTTCAAGCACGGCAAGACCTTTGCCAAGAATATGGGCAGGGTGTTCGGCATGGGCCTTGTATCGTTCCTGCTGATAGGCGGCGTGTTCACCGGCCTGTTCTATCTGCTTTTCAGCAATCATCCCGAGTTCTATAACAAGCTCGCGCAGGAGATCGCCGAGGCCGCCGCCGAAAGCGAAAAGATCCCCGCGTTCCTCACCGATCCCAATATGCTTCCCATCGTATTCGCGGCCATCGGCGGCATCATAATGTGGTCGGTCATCCACTCCGTGTTCGTAAAGCCCTTCGTGCTCACCGGAGTGCTCAGGAACTTTATCGAGTCCGGCATGAACGATATCCCCACCGAGGCAAGCTTCTCCATGCTCGATTCCAAGTCCCCCAAGTTCAAAAAGCTTCACAGCGAGCTCTGATCCTTTCGGCAAAAGCGGAGGTATCCGGATATTGAAATTCGATACGCTCGATAAAAAGCCCAAGCTTTATAACCTGCTGATCATCACCGTGATAACGGCAGCCGCCGTGGGCATTATGGCGGCGATCGCCCTTGAAAAGCTCACGATACCCATTATCGCGGTGGTGACGGCCTATCTTGCGGCTGCCGTGGCGCTTCTGATCCGCGCCTTCATTCGTCAGCTGCGCTACAATCCCTATTCCTATAACACCATTTATTACGTCGGCTTCGCGCTTTTTGCCGCCTCCGTGTTCGTCACGCATTTCGTGCTGCTCATCCATGCGATCGCCGATCCGGCTCATTACGGGCTCGAGCAGACGCTTTGCGTGCTCCTCAATTCCGCCAAAACATACATGGTGTATTCCGCGCCGTTCATACTCGTATTCTCGGCGGCGCTGTTCATCTCGAATATCTCGCTGCTCAGGCACGAGCGCAAAAGGTTCGTCAACGTGCTGGGCATGATACTCGCCTTCCTGCTCGTTGCGGGCGAGGCGGTGTTCTTCATGGTCGATTTCTATGCGTCGGGCAGTCAATTCGAGGTGATGATGCACGATCTTGCGGTCAATCTGTTTGCCGCGATCTATCTGTACGTGGAGTGCATGCTGATCGGCGCCATCACGGCAAACGTGATCGTCGTCCGCTATGAGCCCGAAAAAAACAAGGATTTCATTATAATACTCGGCTGCGGCATAAGGGCCGACGGCACGCCCACGCCCCTTTTGAAGGGCCGCTGTGACCGTGCGCTCAGGTTCGCCGAAAAGCAGAAGGAGGCAGCGGGCAAAGAGCCCGTGTTCGTCACCTCCGGCGGTCAGGGGCCGGGCGAGGTGATCTCCGAAAGCCTCTGCATGAAGCGCTATCTGATGGAGCGGGGCGTTCCCGAGGAGCGCATAATCGAGGAGGACAAGTCCACCGACACCCTTGAGAACATGCGCTTCTCCAAGGAAAAGATATGGGCGGTCGATCCCAATGCCAAGGTCGCCTATTCCACCACCAATTATCACGTGTTCCGCAGCGGGATATTCGCCCGCCGCGTCAAAATGCGCGCAGTGGGCATGGGCGCCAGGACCAAATGGTATTTCTGGCCCAACGCCGCCGTGCGCGAATTCGTGGGGCTGCTCTCCGCCCACCGCGTCAAGCAGGCGGCGGTGCTGGGCGCCATGATAGTCATTTACGTCGTAATGACGCTCGTCTATTACCGGTAGGAGAACGATATGGATTACGGATTCGATCCCCTGATGCACGAATATCCCTCCCGCCGCTATCCCGTCTACGCCGGCGGCGGCATGGTCAACTGCTCCAGCCCGCAGGCAGCGGCGGCGGGCCTCGAGGCGCTTCGTATGGGCGGCAGCGCGATGGACGCGGCAGTCGCGGCAGCGGCGGCGCTCACCGTCACAGAGCCCACGGCAAACGGCCTGGGCTCCGACGCTTTCGCGATAATATGGTCCCAAAGCGATAAAAAGCTCTATGGCCTCAATTCAAGCGGGCGCGCGCCGCGGCTTGCCTCGATCGAGCGCGTCGAAAGGGACGGGCTTATGCGTGACGGCGTTATGCCAAAGCACGGCTGGGCGCCCGTCACGGTGCCCGGCGCCGTCGGGGCGTGGGTCAAGGTCAGCGAGCGCTTCGGCAGGCTCACGCTTTCACAGGCCCTCTCTCCCGCGGTGCGCTATGCGGCGGAGGGCTATCCCTGCTCGCCGAATCTTGCCGCAAGCTGGAAAAGGGCTTACGAGGTCTATATAAACAGCCTCACGGCGCCCTGCTTCAAGGCGTGGTTCGATACCTTTGCACCATTGGGCCGTGGATACGAGGCGGGGGAGACGGTGCGCCTTCCCGATCACGCGGCGACTCTTGACGAGATAGGCCGCACGAATGGCGAAAGCTTCTATAAGGGCGAGATCGCCCGCCGCATCGACGAGGAAAGCCGGCGCTTCGGCGGCTATCTGCGTTATGAGGATCTTGCCTCGCACGAGGCGCTTTGGGTCGAGCCGATCTCGGTCGATTACCGCGGCTGGCAGGTCTTCGAGCTCCCGCCGAACGGGCAGGGCATTGCGGCGCTTATGGCGCTTAATATAATGAAGGAATTCGATTTCGTGTCCATGCCCGCCAACGAGGCGTGCCACAGGAGCATCGAGGCAATGAAGATGGCCTTTGCCGACGCGTTCCGCACGGTGACCGATCCCGATCACATGACCGTCGATCCCAAAGAGCTGCTCCTCCCGGAATACGGCGCGGCCCGCGCACGGCAGATGGGCGATCGCGCCCGCGTCTGGACCGACCGCACGCCCCACAGGAGCGGCACTGTTTATCTATGCTGTGCGGACGGCGAGGGGAATATGGTCTCGTTCATCCAGTCCAACTATATGGGCTTCGGCTCGGGCGTCGTCGTCGGCGGCACGGGGATCGCGCTGCAGAACCGCGGCGCCGATTTCTCGCTCGATCCCAACGATATCAACTGCCTCACGCCCGGCAAGCGCAGCTATCACACAATAATCCCCGGCTTCCTCATGAAGGACGGCCTGCCTGTCGGGCCCTTCGGAGTGATGGGCGCATACATGCAGCCCCAGGGCCACGTGCAGGTGGTCTCCAACTTCGTCGACCGCCGCATGAATCCCCAGCAGGCGCTCGACGCCCCGCGCTGGCAGTGGATGCGCGACGGCAGAGTGACCGTCGAGCAGGGCTTCGATAAGGATATCCTCGCCGCGCTTATCTCCCGCGGGCACGATATCGCCGTCAGCGCAAACACCCCCTCCTTCGGACGCGGCCAGATGATAGTCCGCCTCGGCAACGGCACGCTGGTCGGCGGCACGGAATCGAGAACCGACAGCAGCATAGCCTGCTTCTGAGCCGTCGGGCCGCCGGACTCGTTTTCGCAAACAGGTCCCGTAACAAAACGATACCAACACAAAAGGGCATCCGTTGGATGCCCTTTTGTATTGGTGCGAATCATCATAACGGATTTACAGAAAACAGCACGCATATCCCGAAAAAACTTTTTTCGCACATTCGTCAAATCCAATTCGGTCTGCTATTGTATCCTTAAAATAAAAGAGGAGGATAAACCCATGGACATCACCTACACCAAACACGGAGACTATTACTATCCCGACCTCACGCTCCCGCCCCAGCCGACCGGAGATATCGGCCGCTTCGGGCGTATTCGGAAGAAGTATCTCAAGGAGCATCAGCCCGACACCTTTGCGTTGATGCTGATGGAAAACTCCTTGACGCAGCATCTCATCGATATCGACCGCGAAGCCAATGAGCAGATTGAGCTCTTGAGCTCATTATTACCCAGCCGGCCGAAGCCGAAGGCGTAACCGAAGAATTGAAAGCTCACGATCAGCTCGGGTGGATACAAGCAATGAACTCATGCCGCGCCGGAGCCGAGGAGTTGGTTATTAGAGAAACTGTAATGGAATAACAATTCAAGATGAGCCGGACAAGAGCGTTAGGCTCATCTTTTTTGAGGATTGGTCATTATTGCAAATCAATGGCAGACATATAAAACTGTATTTTCGTGCACAATAACGGCGGATAAATTTGCACTTTCGTGAAATCGGTGCGAGAGCAAACTTGCATTTTCGTGGAGCGAATGGTATAATCAATCAGAACAACGGGGATATTATCGCAGAGGTATAGCTATGTTAAAGAGAAAAATATATGATGAGCTTGTTAGCTGGAAGCGCCGAAGCAACGGTCAGACTGCGCTTCTGATCGACGGTGCGCGGCGTGTTGGCAAGAGCTATATTGCCGAGCTCTTTGCAAAGCAGGAATACAAAAGCCATATCATTATTGATTTCGGTAACGCACCGAAGGATATTCTTGATCTATTTGCTTATGACAGCGCGGACCTGGATCTTTTTTTTGCCAAGCTTGCGGCATTTTATTCAACGGTTCTTTATAAAAGGGAATCATTGATAGTCTTTGATGAGGTGCAGCAATTTCCGCGAGCCCGTCAATTGATCAAGTATCTTGTTAAGGACGGACGCTATGATTATCTGGAAACGGGTTCGCTTATTCGGCTGAAGAAGAATACGGAGGATATCATTATTCCTTCGGAGGAAGAGCATATCGAGATCTTTCCTCTTGATTTCGAGGAGTTCCTCTGGGCTATGGGAGACGAAGCGACCGTCCCGCTTATACGCAGCTGCTTTGAGGCAAACAAGCCGCTCGGGCAAACGCTCCACCGCAAAATAATGAACGAATTTAGGCAATATATGCTCGTCGGCGGTATGCCGCAAGCTGTGACGGCATATATTGACGGGAAAAACTTTGCCGCCGCGGATGAGGCGAAGCGCAGGATACTCAAGCTGTATAGAGAAGATATCTCCAAGTTTGCCGCAGGATACGAAGAAAAGGTGTATGCTGTCTTTGACGGGATCCCGGGGCAGCTGTCAAAGAAAGAGAAAAAGTATAAGCTGTCCTCCCTGGATAAGGATGCACGTTTCAGAACGTATGAGGATTCGTTTATCTGGCTCAATAAGGCAATGGTCGTCAACACCTGCTATAACTCTGCCGATCCCAACGCGGGTCTTGCGCTAAGTGCGGATTATTCAATGCAAAAATGCTATATGGCTGATACGGGTCTGCTCGTTACACATACCTTTATGGATCGCGCCTTTACGGAAAACGAGCTTTATAAGGCGATACTGTTCGATAAGCTCAACATCAACGAAGGCATGCTTATGGAGAATATCGTCGCGCAGATGCTGAGGCGCAGCGGACATAAGCTCTACTATTATTCGCGCAGCGACTCAGCAAACAGGGAGAATCACATTGAGATCGATTTTCTGATCGAGGAAAACAAAAAGATCTCCCCCGTGGAAGTAAAATCCGCAAATTACCGCAAGCATTCCTCGCTCGATAAGTTCAGGAAAAAGTTTTCGGGAAAGCTTGGCGCTTCCTATATCCTCTATACCAAGGACGTAATGGAGAAGGAAGGTGTTTGGCATCTGCCGCTCTATATGGCGATGTTCCTTTGATATTTCGGGGGTGTATCATACGGATGATCTCCGCATTAAAACCGCGGCGCCTTGATCTTGATACGGAACTAAAGTTTGCATATAAACCACACGAATATGACAGAAAAAATAATAACAAAAGAGGACATAAAGAATACAGAGGCAACACTTTCCGAGCTTCTTAACGTTTCAACTGATGTATGCGGGGATGACGGAACGGCTGTGCTCGAGCTTCCAATCCGCGCTGAAAAGCGCATAGCGGGAATCGGAATAAAGTACATAAAGGAACTTCTTTCGATAAAGCTCGGAAGGCTGCTTGCAATCGGAGGAATGGGCCTTGGCTCGCTTAATGATATTGCATGTGCGATTGCAAAACGGATCGCCGAAACATCGAGGAACGATAATCATAGCAGCTGCGCCGATAAGTTCGATATTCCGTCCGGATCGAATACGCAGGCTGAATGGAAGGAGCCGAACTGCCCAATCTATATAGAAGAGCTGGGGCTTTCCGTGCGCTCATATAATTGCCTGAAACGAAATGGGATCACTACCGTTGCCGAGCTTGAAAAGTTAACAAGGGACGATCTGCTTATGATCAAAAACCTTGGGACCGGCTCTGCGGATGAGATACTCAATTTGCTTTACGCGCTTGAGCCGAAAGAAGAGCAGGAAAAGCGGAGAAGGATGGAGATCGAGGAACGAGAACGCCTTGAGAGGATCTCCGCTCTCGCCTCAGAACTATTCTCGGCATATGGCGGCGCCCCGGCTGATTGGAGCTCAATGATCCGCGGCTGCGTGACCAACGAGCCGGATACAGACCCGGAAAGCATCGTCGCCCGCCTTTATGAACAGCCCCAACTGTTCAATCGGCTGCGCAATCTGATATTGGCCTTGACAGAAGAGCGCCAGGACAAGCTGGATGCCGACGAGCTTCCGGCACTGCTGCCGAAGCATTTGAAGGACACGGACCTTTGGTGCAAAGCCGTTAAATCTCTTGAGGAAGACGGCGCCGTCGATATTGAAGACGGAATGATCATACGGATATATCCATCCGTATCAAAATACGTTGATTCGATCGAAAACGAACGAGTCCGCACGGCGCTGAGGCTGAAGCTTGAAGGACTTACACTTGAAGATATCGGCGAAACGCTCGGCGGCTTAACAAGGGAACGCGTGAGACAGATACTGCAGAAGGCGCTTGATCTCTGTCCGAGGCTTTCCGAGGACCGATACCTGTATGTTTTCAATAATTATTTGTTTACACAGGAAGATTTTGCGCTTGCGTTTGCCGAACCGAAGCATGTGTTCAACTATCTGGATCTTGCCGCAGACAAGAAGGCGAATGAGCGTAAAGCGCTCATGGAAGCACTTGAGGATCAAAGCATAAGTCCCGAGGACAGGCGTAGGATCGAAAAAGCGGTTTATAAAAACTATGTATTTATCGACGGCGTCCGCATTGAAAAGACCAGGCCGAAGCTCGTAAAGTGGTACGTCAAGGCTCACTGCACGGAAGTGACGGGGGTAGATGAACTGATAAGCGGCTACAATTCGACGCTTTCTCAGCTCGATCTGGCCGAAGAGCGGCTGTTGCTATTGGGCGGCGGAGGAATAGAAAACCATTTGTCATCAGCCGATTATGTGCTTTGGAGAAACGGGCGAAGCTTCAGAGCGTATGATATTGAAAACGCGGATATGGACAGGCTGTGGCAGGAGCTCGATATCGAACAGTATAGAGGGCAGGAGATCTCCACGCTTTTGCTCATGAGGAACAATCCGGAGCTGATGCGGGAATACGATATCCGCGATGAATACGAGCTGCATAATCTTCTGAAAAAGACCGAGAAAAACCGAGTGCCGGAGCTCCAATTCAGACGGATGCCGGTCATTTCCATCGGCAAGGCGGACAGAAACGGGCAGATGCTGGAACTGCTGATAAGCAACGCCCCCATCGACGCAAACGAGCTTTGCGGGCTGTATGAGGAAACCTACGGCATGCGCGAAGGTGTTATGCTGGCAATGTTTTCGAAGGCGTTCGGCGAATACTTCCATAACGGAGTCTATTCGATCGACGCCGAGCAAATGCCTCGAGAAAGGCTGAACAGGATGGCGGAACTTCTCGCGGCGGATTTCTATACCATCGGAGACTTGAAAAGAGTCTTCCATCGTGAGTTCCCGGACGCATCGCTCGGCGAGATCAACGCATACAACCTGAAGTTGCTTGGATTCCGCATCTACTCCGGTTACGTGATAAAAAGCAGCTTTGCCTCCGCGGCGGATTACTTTCGCAGGCTTCTGACGGCCGATGACGTAGTCGACCTTAGGGACAGATGGAATGCGATGAAGCATTATCCGACCTTTACTCAGGAGATCTATGCGCTCAAGGCGGAAAGAACGATAACCGAGTTCATGCCGTACTGTTTTATAAACATCAGAAAACTGAACAGTATCGGAGTCACGGCAACGGACCTCGAAGGCTATTGCGAAAGAGTTTGGGCGTTCGTTCCCGAGGGCGAGTATTTCACAATTGCAAAGCTCTCGTCGGACGGTTTTTCGGATCCTCTCTCTGATCTTGGGTTCGAGGATCATTTTTACGCATCGGTGCTGCTTGAGGATCGCGATCATTTCTCGTATCAGCGCATCGGAGGGGTAAAGCTTCTAAAATGCGGCGAGGGGCAGGCAAGCATTAGGGAATTTCTTGAATCGCTGGTCCGAAAGCTTGCCAGAATCTATATCTACGATCTTGAGGATCTGCTCAGGAATGAATACGGGATAGAGCTCCCGCCGTATAAGCTGACTGAATTTATAAGAGAAACGGACCTATATTATGATCCGATAATGCAAGCAGTATATGACAGCTACGAAACATATTGGGAGGAGATATAAATGGATCTTTTGAAAGAAGGAATCGAGAGCAGCGCGGTCGTAAAGACCGACATGACACGCAAGCTGACCGTCGACGGCCTGACGCGGGCATATCCCGTGTATAAGGTCAGACTCGATCTGCTCTATTACAACGATCAGAACGACCGTATCGCCACATGGATCAGCGCATATAAGGCTGAGCACGGCGGTCTTGCTCCGGATACGGCCGACAGGGAGATGTACAATTCGGTCATTGAGGGTTTCATAGTTGAAAGCAACCCCGAAGCGATTAAAAAGACGCAGACCAATATCGAGCTTGTCGATCAGCGCGAACCCGGCGTGACGCTTGCCGACGGCCGCGTGATCGACGGCAACCGCAGATTGACCTGCCTGCGGCGGCTGAACAGAAAGACTCCTACGCGCTTCGGCTACTTTGAGACGGTGATCCTCGATCGGGACCTGACCTCCGGAGCGAAGCAGATAAAGATGCTCGAGCTTGCCATTCAGCACGGCGAAGAGAGCCGGGTCGATTATAATCCCGTGGACAGGCTCGTCGGCGTTTATAACGACATTATCGACACCGGGCTTCTGACCGTTGCCGAATACGCGCGCAGCACCAACGAGACCGAAACCGAGGTGAAGAACAGGGTCGAGCTGGCAAAGCTGATGATCGAATTCCTGGAATTCATCAACGCACCGAAGCAATTCTATATCGCAAGGGAGATGCAGATCGTATTCCCGCTGGAAGAGCTGTCAAAGCTTATGAAGAAGTGCCGCTCCTCCGATGAAGCGGAGGATCTGAAGATAGCCGTGTTCACGAATATCCTGATGCAAACCTCGGGCGATATGGGTCGATTCGTACGCAACATAAAATCGATCGTCGGGACCGAGTATCAGGCTGAATTCCTCGCCGAACAATGTGAATTGGCAGCCGAGACCATCGGGAAGCTCCCGCCCGTCGGCAAAGTCACGTCCGCCGCGATACGTGACGGCGTAAGGGCCGACGATGAGCTGCACGAGTCTCTTTCGCGCTCGATGGAAAAGGCGCTGACCAAAGCGAAAAAGAACGAAACGCGCAACCGTCCGATCGCTTTGGCGGAAAAGGCGACGAGCTTTCTTGAGGGGATCGACCTCAATATTCTTTCAAAGCTTAACGACAGCGAGATAAGGAGGCTTGAGCGCCAGCTTTCAAGGCTCGAAGAGGTCATTACGGAGATCAGGGAGAAGCTTGAATGAGAACGCTCGATCACGATGGTTCGCTCTTTCTTCGGCTTGAGGATGAAAGCACCGACGAATTTACCCAAACGGCGTTCTACAAGCTCTCCGTCAGGCGCTATGTTTCAGAATGCTTCCCGGGGCTGATCCGCTTCAGAAACGACCTTAATTATCCGGATTATAAAAAACTGATCGGGATATTCGAACGCGAGGCGGAAAAGAGCGGGGGCGGTTTTCGCGTTTCCGATGCGCTTTCGGATTATATCAGCGGGAAGGAGCTTCACGTCGGGATCCGTTCGCGACTCGGTCACGAGATCAAGAATAGGGACGGAAAACTCAATGAACGCTTCGAAAGCTACCGTGCTGCCGTCGATTCATTGATGGTAAGACCGCTGCGCGAGAGGCAGATGTGGGACTCGTTTTTCATGTATTCGATGCGCAAATCGGCTAACTTTTCCGTGCCCGGCTCGGGAAAAACGGCGTCGGTGCTCGGCGTGTACGCCTATCTCAAAAGCACAGGATCGGTGCGCCGCCTGCTTGTCATCTGTCCGAAAAACGCTTTTGGCTCTTGGATGGATGAATTTGGCGCCTGCTTCGGGAATAAGGAGCCGCTTCGGATCTTCAATTTCCACGATCCGCACTTTGCGTCATCCAACGAGCGGCGGAATGCGCTGAAATATGATTCGGGCTCATGCAATCTGATCCTCGTCAATTATGAGGCGGTAGGCGCATGCGCGGATCTTCTGCGGGAGATGGCGGGAAACGAAACGCTGCTCGTTTTCGACGAGGTGCATAAGGTCAAACGCGTGGGCGGCAGCCGTGCAGCGGACGCGCTCTATATCGCCCGGGACGCAAACTTCGTCATCGCGCTCACCGGCACGCCTATACCGAATTCCTACACCGATATCTACAATCTGTTGAACATTCTTTTTCCGGACGAATACGGGGATTTCTTCGGATTCGAGCCATCAATGCTCAAGGATCCTGCGCCTGCTGAGGCGGAGCGCGTGAACGAAAAGCTTTCACCCTTCTTCTGCAGAACGACCAAGCGGCAGCTCGGCGTTCCGGAGGCGGACCCCGATAACCTGATCGACCTTGCGGCAAGCGAGACCGAGAGCAGGATCAAGCAGGTCCTTGCGATGAAGTACCGCCGCAACAAGCTTGCGCTGATGATAAGGCTGCTCCAGCTTGAGTCCGACCCATCCGCTCTGCTCAGGAATCTCGATCTTGCGGACTTCGCTTATTTGCTCGACGAGGATGCTGACATAAGTGAGATCGATTTCGCAGACTATTCAACCGAGATAAAAGCGCTGATCGAAAGCTGCTCCGGCGGGACGACCAAATTCCGTGCCTGCGCGGAGCTTGCCGAAGGCATCGCGTCCGAGGGCCATGCCGTCATCATCTGGTGCATTTTTCTCGATTCGATCAGGAATCTTGCGGCCGAGCTTAAAAAAAGAGGGATCCCGTGCCGCTGCATCTATGGAGAGGTGGAGCTTGCCGAAAGGCAAAGCATTCTCGAGGATTTCAAAAGCGGGCGCGTGAAGGTGCTCATCACCAATCCGCATACGCTTGCGGAATCCGTATCCCTGCACAGCGTCTGCCACGACGCGATCTACTTTGAATACAGCTATAACCTCGTGCACCTACTGCAATCCAAGGACAGGATCCACCGCCTCGGTCTGCCGGAGGGACAGCGAACGAGCTACTACTATATGCGCCTCTTCTACCCCGGAGAGGACGGCGCATGGTCCATGGACGCCGCCATCTATGACCGCCTGCGGGAGAAGGAGCGGATAATGCTCGAAGCAATCGACCGCGACGTGCTGGAGACCCTGCCCACGAGCGAGGAAGAGCTCGATCTCATCTTTGCGGATATGAAATAATGCCAAACCCGCCTCTGCTGTCGCAAAAATGCGCCTGCGGAGGCGGGTTTTTATCGGAAACGGGCTTGATATATATGTACTATATATGATACAATGCTTTGTGCCCGGGAAACCGGACAACTACACAGTCCGCGAACAGCGGCAGGGAGGAAACCAAATGGAAATCAGTTCAGCAGACAGCCCAAAAGAGATCCTTATGAATGCACGCAATCAGATCCGGTCGATCAAAAGCGACAGTCTGGACGAAATCGAGGCAGTGTATGATTCAGCTTATGAGGCGGCAAAGTCAGAGAAGGACTATGGGTTCATCATGGATTATGCCGAGTTCCTGATGGATCGGAGAAAGCTTTCCAAAGGAGTAGAGATAACAGAGGCGTTCCTTGGTTCACTTGATGATGAGGCAGCTGAGCGAGCCGATGTTCTTCATAAGCTTGGGAGGCTCTATAACGTTAGCTTGGATTTTGAAAAGGCTGAAAAATGCTATATGGACGAGATCGACCTTCGCAGAGAAGCTGTCGACGGAAAGCTTGCGGATGCCTGCCGCGGGCTGGCGTTGGTTTATATGAACACTTCCGCGCCGCAAAAAGCGAAACCGCTGCTCAAAGAGGCTCTCGATATATGGCAGGATCAGATGCAGAAGAATTGTACGCCAGAAACGGAATACGAATATGCGATGACCTGCAATGATATGGGGCTGCTTTACAGCGAGAGCAAAGAGTATAAAGACGCCGCTGGGTGTTTTAGAACAGCTGAATCTATTTTGACCAAGCTGATCGATAATGATAAACAAGCAAAATACGAATCCGGCCTGGCAAGCGTCTGGAATCGTTACGCGCTTATGAAAAAAAGAATCGGCGACATGGGCGAGGCAGAGGAACTGTTGAATAAGTCTCTGGAATTGCGTCGAAAGATCTGCGATGCGTCGAGTACTGCCGACCGTAAGGATGATCTTGCCGCCTCATGCCTGAATCTTGGAAACTTTTATCAGGAATCAGGAATGATGCAAGAAGCGACCGAGCTGTATCTTGAGGCGCAAAAGATTTATAAGCAGCTTTCCGAAAAGGTAAGCAGTACTTTTTCCCCTGATCTCGCAGCAGTATGCTGCAGCCTTGCGAATTGTTATAACGACAACGGAGAGCCAGAGAAGGCGGAGAAGATGTACAATAAGGCATTGAAGACATATCGCTCTCTCGTCAAGGAGGTAAGCGCAGAAGCATACGAACCCAAGGAGGCGATCGTCCTCTATAATATGGGAGCTTACTATGCGAAGTTTGATCCAATGAAAGCGTCAAAATGCTTTGATAAGGCTTTCAAAATCTCCGATAAATACCAATATGTTGATCCGGTCTGCAAACAGATATTTGATATGCTGTTTCAGTTCCAGTTTACAGGGATGATGTTCTGAAAAGCAAAACAGTAATAAGGATGATCTTATGCACAACAGAGTTTACGTAACCATTCCCGCGTCAAAGCTTGCAGGAGACGCATCGACGAAGCATATCGACAAGCTTGTTGCCGATATTATGAAGTCCTATTGTCCACCGACCGCAAAGCCGGGTATGGCAAAGATGGATTACTACACGGTGGGCGGACGCTTTGGCGGTTTTACCGGGGTCGTAAAAGGAACGGACTGTTATCCTAACCCAAGCGGACAATTCGATTACACTTTCACCGACAAATATGACGCCCTTTTCTATTCCGGACAGCAGCACGGACCGTACAAGTTCGATAATACGGAATATGTCCCGATTATCGGCGCAAAGAAAAAGGACATTGCTTTTGACTCTGTTAACAAGCTCGCTGTTGCAATCCAACTTCGCGTTTGGGAGATCATGCTCAAAGAAGATTTGAGAAAACAGTACTTGAATGGAAGCATCCCGGAAGGATGCTCTATACGGGCTGACGGCGTGTATGCCAACGGTGAATTGCTCCTGAAGAAGAACGAAACTTATGCAGAAGCGGCAAAAAGACATGGGGTCAAGTTCGCAACGTTTTTAGCAGATCCTGACGCTTACATAGATCTTAACGGCAAGTGGCATTCTGACGACGAGGTGTTTGCGGATAAAGCATTTATGAAAAAAGCGGAAAAGTCAAGCGGCAACCTTATTGCGGAAGCCGCAGAAGAGTTCAAAAACCGTCTTATCAAGTACATTGAAAACACCCTTGGTGACGAGGACTATATCGTAATGGTAGATACCCACAACTAAAGGGTAATCTATCGGTAGTAATAATCTGAACAGCAAAGCCCCGGGGGATTTCCAGGGGCTTTCGCTTTGCCCGAGTGCCGTCCTGCCGCAAAAATGCGACAGGTCGATGTTGCATTTTTACAACAGGATGGTATAATATACAGGTAAGACGGCAATAAAGGAGGTCGAAACATGAAAAACGACGGCAAACTGCGCCTGCTTCGGCTGCTCGAGCTGCTTAGGGACGAATCGAGCCCGGAGCACCCCATTACCACGGCCCAGCTCGAAAGGCTTTTGAAGGAGCGCTGGGGTATGGAGTCCTACAGGATCACCATACAGAACGACATCGCCGCGCTCGTTTCCGCGGGCTACGGCATTGAAACCATCAGATCATCTCAAAACAAATACTATCTGAGCGACCGGCTCTTCGAGCTTCCGGAGCTCAAGCTCCTCATAGACGCGGTCGAATCCTCCAAATTCATCACAAAGAAAAAGAGCAAGGTCCTCGCGGAAAAAATAATGACTCTCACGGACAGGCACACGGCGGAGAGCCTTCGAAGGAACGTCACCATTTGCGAGCGTATCAAGCCGAAAAACGAATATATCTATTATTTTGTGGACGCCGTCAACGAAGCGATCAATAAAAAGAAAAAGATATCGTTTCTCTATTTCGAATATTCCGCGTCAAAACGAAAGGAGCTGAAAAACGACGGCAAGCCCTACGTTTTCAGCCCGTATACGCTCACGTGGAACGGCAACTGCTATTATATGGTCGGCTGGTCGGATAAACACGGCAAGGTCGCAACCTTCCGCGTGGACCGCATTTTGAAAACGCCCACTGTTTTGGACGAGCCCGCCGTGCCGAAGCCGAAGGAGTACAGCATTGCCGAGTTCGCGGAGAAGGCCTTCAATCTTTATGACGCGGAGCGCACGACCGTGGAGCTTCTCTGCGATAAGCTCGCTATGAACTCCGTGCTCGACCATTTCGGCGACGAGGCGAATACCAGGCAGGTGGACGATTCCACCTTCCTCCTCAAGGCGGAGGTCAGCCTCAGCCCCACTTTCTATGCGTGGATCTTCCAGTTTTTCGGCAGGATAAAGCTCATATCGCCGCAGCACGTCGTGGAAAAATACACGAAGATGCTGAAGGACGCCGTTGCCGCGCACGCGGAAGAGGAGGATACGCTGTGAGACCGTTTGAACCGTGGATGCTCGGCGCGATCGACGAAGCCGGTTATAATGGCCTCACCGATGAGCATATTCAAAGAGTCGCGAACGAGCTGCTCAAAATGGGTATCACGAACGTCACCCGCGCTGATTTCGAGCGCGCCTGCAGGCGGGCTTTCGTCGCTCCGGAGCTTTTCGGCGACGACGACATTGCAAGGCTCGAGGAGCTTTTGAACAGATAGCTTGCGGATAAATTCATGCTCCGCGAACGGGGCGTTGCCGGCGAGCGGCAGAAAAAGGAACTTATATGGACGACAATAAAGAAAAACTGCTTGATATTGCAAAAAGCATAATGAACCTTTCCAGGAACACGCTGCTCGTGAACCTGCGGTTCCTCGACCTCGCCCTCGGGCAGTTCCGGCTCATCCCGGCGGCCTGCGGCGGGCTGATGACGGACGGGGAGCACATCGTTTACGATCCGCGCTTCGTTCTGAAACGCTATGCGAAGGCGCAGGAGGTCCCTGTGCGGGACTATCTGCACATGGTCATGCACTGCGTATTCAAGCATATGTATATGGATCCGTCCCTCGATCGGGAATATTGGAACGTCGCCTGCGACATAGCCGTCGAGAACGCGATAACCGAGCTCGGTCTGCGCTGCGTAAGCACCGGCGCGGAAGGGAAACAGGCGGAATACATCAACGCGATCAAGGGTGAGCTGAAGCTTGTCACCGCGGAAAAGATCTATGCCTTTTTGCGCGACGGGCGGGCCGACCGCGAAAGGCTCAAGAGCATCGCTGAGCTGTTCCGCTCCGATACGCACGAGCTTTGGTACATGACCGGGGATCAGGCGGAAGAAAAGCTCGGCGTCTCCCTTTCCGCCGGATCGGAAGACGGTGAAAACGAACCGTCGGCGGCACCGTCCCGCGCGGCGATGGCCGAGGTCTGGCAGGATATCGCGGAGCGCATGCAGGTGGATATGGAGACCTTCGGCAAGCAGCGCGGCCTCGAAAGCGGCGCGCTGACGCAGAACTTGAAGGAGGTCACGCGTGAAAAGTACGATTACGCGGCTTTCCTGAAGAAATTCGCCGTCATGGGCGAGGTCATGAGGATCAACGACGAGGAATTCGATTACGTCTACTACACCTACGGCTTGAAGCTTTATGATAAAATGCCGCTGATCGAGCCGCTCGAATACAAGGACGTGAAGCGCATACGCGAGTTCGTGATCGCGATAGATACCTCCGGCTCCACCTCGGGCGAGCTCGTACAGAAGTTTTTGCAGAAGACCTATAACATACTTATGGAGAGCGAGAGCTTCTTTTCAAAGGTCAACGTCCATATCATCCAGTGCGACGCCGATATTCAGGAGGACGCGAAGATAACGAACCGTGAGGAGTTCGACCGGTACATTAAAACCATGCAGATCCGCGGTCTCGGCGGCACGGATTTCCGCCCGGTGTTTCAGTACGTGGACAAGCTGATCGCGGAAAAGGAGTTCGCAAATCTCAAAGGGCTGATCTACTTCACCGACGGCTTCGGCGCGTTTCCCGCGCAAAAGCCGGGCTACGAGACGGCGTTCGTATTTATCGACAACGAGATAAATAACTATGAAGTTCCGCCGTGGGCGATAAAGCTCGTGCTGCGGAAGAATGAAATATAAGAAGACCGAAGGGAGATAAATCAATGTCAAACATCAACGATTTTGTGATCGAAAACGGAGTGCTGAAAGAGTACAAAGGTCAGGGCGGGGACGTCGTGATCCCGGAGGGCGTGACGAGCATAGGCGCTTGGGCGTTCAAGTACTGCGCAAGCCTTGCGAGCATCGTGATCCCGGAGGGCGTGACGAGCATAGGCAAGGAGGCGTTCGAGGACTGCTCAAGCCTAACAAGCGTCGTGATCCCG
>JAEEGL013893635.1_pt1 | contig 27006 bp, 21 predicted proteins | sample 9134231 | NCBI WGS metagenome assembly JAEEGL01 (sample SAMN16246548, study PRJNA631951) | gut metagenome | biome: gut microbiome; feature: rumen; material: fiber-attached | host: Bos | place: Iran: Karaj | collected 2018-10 | reverse complement strand
GTCCATGGCCTCCTCGCTCTTGTCCACGAACAGGCGCACCAGCCGCTCGTCGCAGCGGTTAGCGCAGCGCTTGATCCATTCCCGGGCCACCTCGTCCGGGTCGTTGACGATGCCCAGGGAGCGCATGAAGCGGGAGTTCACAACACCTACGTTATGGGCAAAGCCGTGGTAGGTGGGGAGCTTCTCCATCACCGTCACCTTGCAGCCGCATTCCGCCGCGCTGTATGCGCAGCTCAGCCCGGCGATCCCGGCGCCGATGACCAGCACCTCCGTCTCATAGGTCTCCCCGAAGTCCTCCGGCTTGAAGGGCTCCGGGGGCGTGGCCCAGCTGCCCCAGCGGGGGTTTATGTTGCTCATAGGGACACTTCCTTTCCGGCTCTTTTTTTCTATATCTTAATGGAAAAGCTGCCGGATTACAAGATTCCCCGGCGCCGGTTTTTGTTGACTTTCCCTGAAAATGTGCTACCCTTGTATGGACTGTTGACAAAACCCGACATTTGCGGTAGACTGATATCAAAATGATATCAAAACGCAGAAGATGGAGATAGAGATATGAGCCTGATCGTGAAGGATTTGACCAAGAAATACGGCGAAAAGACGGTGGTGGACCACCTGAGCTTCGCCATGGAGAAGCCCGGGGTCTACGCTCTGCTGGGCACCAACGGAGCAGGGAAGACCACCTCCATCCGCATGATGCTGGGGATGCTGGCCCGGGACGGGGGCGAGACCCTCTGGAACGGGGAAGAGCTGAGCCTGGAGAAATGCAACGTGGGCTACCTGGCGGAGGAGCGGGGGCTGTATCCCAAGTATACCCTCATGGACCAGCTGAAGTATTTTGCCTCCCTGCGGGGCGTGGAAGGGGCGGAGGCGGCAAAGCGCATCCGCTATTGGTCCGAGCGTCTGGAGGTGGGGGAGTACCTCTACCCGGAAAAGACCACCCGGCAGGGGCGGAAGGTGCCCGCCCCCTCCCTGAAGGCGGACCAGCTGAGCAAGGGCAACCAGCAGAAGATCCAGCTGATGATGGCCCTGATCTCGGACCCGGAGCTGCTGATCCTGGACGAGCCCCTTTCCGGCCTGGACCCGGTGAATACGGACCTGTTCAAGGGCATCATCCGGGAGGAGATAAGCAAGGGGAAATACCTCATCATGTCCAGCCACCAGATGCCCACCGTGGAGGAATTCTGCACGGACATCACCATCCTGGACCGGAGCAAGACCGTGCTCCAGGGGAACCTCAATGAGATCAAGAAGAGCTACGGCCGGGTGAACCTGAAGCTGAAGACCGACCGGGATGTGGCGGATCTGGTGCGGGCCTCCGGGGCGGCGATCCTGACGGAGAAAGAGAACGAATACCAGATCAAGGTCCGGGGCGAAGAACAGGCCATGGCCCTGCTGCGGGAGCTGACCGTGCAGAATGTCACGGTGGTGACCTTCGACCTGCAGGAGCCCAGCCTGCATGAGATCTTTGTGGAGAAAGTGGGAGGGACCGATGAAAACGCATGACAGTGCCCTGACGGGCACAGGCAAGGTCTTTCGTTTTTCCCTCCAGCAATATTTCAAGAGCGCGGCAACTTATGTGATGCTGGCGATCATGATGCTGGGGGCCGGCGGCAGCGTGCTGATGATGAGCCTTGGCATGAGCCGGGGCGAAAGCATGGGCTCCGACGCAAGGACCGTCTATATCCGCAACGAAAGCCCCTATGCCATCGACCCTGCCGGGATGCCGGAGTATGTGGAAACGAAGCTGACAGAGGAGCCCCTGGAGGACCTGCTCCAGAGGCTGGATGCGGGCCAGACCGACGGCGTCGCCGTCGAGATCGCCATGGATGGGGAGCTGGGCCTCTGGAAGGCCACGGCTTATACCGGCGACAAGACCGCCGTGACCCAGTCGGAGGCGGAGAATCTGGCTGCCTGCTGTGCGGATCTCCTGGAGGAAGCCCGCTATGAAGCCCTAGGGGTCAGCCCCATGCAGATGGGCATCGCTCTGGCGCCCATCTCCACCTCCGCAATGTCGGAGGAGGATTACCGGGGCACAGACGAGGGGGATACCAGCGCCCGCCAGGTGGGCGGCAGCGCCTATTCCATCCTGATCTTCATGCTGGTTTCCTTCTCCACTTCTTTCATCGTGCGGGCCGTGGTGCAGGAAAAGAGCTCCAAGCTTGTCGAGCTGCTGATGGTATCCGTGAAGCCCCTAGCTCTGATTACCGGGAAGATCCTGGCGGCCATGTGCCTTGTGGCGGCGGGGATGCTCTGCTCCGGCCTGGGCCTTGTGCTGGCGAGAACGGCGATGAAGCTGCTGGGCAAGGGCGGCAGCATGACCACCGCGGGCATTGGCAGCCTTCTGCAAGGCCTGAACGGCGTCGGCATCCCGGTGGTGCTGGTGAGCGTACTGCTCGGTTATATCAGCTATGCCATCATCGCGGGCATCTCCGGCGCCTGCTGCTCCACGGAGTCGGAATCGGACAACGCCTCCTCCGGCACCATGCTGATCTCCATGGTGGGGTATATGGCGGGAATGGCCACGGCCTGGATGAAGGCGGGCACCGCCATCCGCATCCTCTGCCTGATCCCCTTCATCTCCGTATACATCGCCCCCTCCCGCTTCCTGCTGGGGGATATCGGCTTCGGATGGCTGGCCCTCGGCTGGCTGTTCCAGGCCATCGTGGCGCTGCTGCTGGTGAAGCTCTGCGCCGCCGTCTACGGGGCGCTTATGATCCATCGCGGTGAACGGGTGAAGCCCAGGCAGATCCTGGCAATGATGAAGGGAGGCGCCAAGGCATGAGAAAAAAGGGCCTGCAGGGGACCGGGACGGTTTTCCGCTTCAGCTTCCGCCAGCAGACGTGCAAGGCGGGCTGGCGGCTCACGACAGTGCTTCCCGCTCTGGCGCTGCTTCTGGCGATCCCCCTAATTATGCTGATTGCCCTCCAGTCAGCGGACAAGGAGCTGACGGAGACGCCGGTCGCCGCCGTCTGTGTGGCGGACGCCACCGGCATCCCTTCGGATTATTCGGTTTTGAAGGAAACGGGAGATCCGGTTTTTTCCGGCATCGAATACATCCCCGCCCCGGACACGGAGGCAGCCATCGCCGCCGCCGGGCAGCGGGAAAACGCTCTGGCCCTCCTGGTCTCCCTGGGGGAGACGGGCTATGAGCTGACGGTGGTCCGCCCGGAGGGCACGAGTCTGAAGGCCTCCGACGCCCGGGATTACCTGAGCTTCCTCCGGGACGCGTTCCCGGCGGTTGCCAGGGAGAAGTCCGGCCTGACGGATGAACAGCTTGCAGAGCTGAGCCGGACCGTCCTCAGCGACAGCTCCACCAGCACGATCTATCGGGATGGCAGCCTCAAGGATGGATATGAGGCCGTCCGGGAGGTCCTGGAGATCATCCTTCCCTATCTCGGCATCATGCTCCTTTATTTCATGGTCCTGGTCTACGGCCAGGGTATCGCGGGCGGTGTGATCCTGGAAAAAAGCTCGAAACTCATGGACACCATGCTCCTGTCCCTGCAGCCCCAGGCGATGATCCTGGGCAAGACCCTGGCGGGATGGCTGGCGGGGGTCGTTCAGATGTTGGCCTGGGCGGCCGGCGCCGTGCTGGGCTGCGTGCTGGGCCGCTTCCTGGTGCTTCAGATCGAACCGGGCAGCACCATGGGCATCCTGCAGTTTTTCGGCATGCTGGGCGCGGCCTCCGGGCTTTTCACCCTCCCCAATATCCTGATCGCGGTGGTCCTGATCCTGGCCGGCTTCCTCATGTACTGCGCCATCGCCTCCGTCGGCGGAGCCATGGCCTCCAAGCCGGAGGACCTGGGCAGTTGCAACAGCATCTTCACCCTGCTGCTCCTGGTCAGTTTCTTCCTGACCATGTTCGGGGAGAACAGCGGCTCCCGCAGCATCGTGGCCAACGCCATGTGGATGAACTATGTGCCCTTCACAGCGGTCATGAGCACCCCGGCCCGGGTCCTGCTGGGGCAGGTGCCTGTCTATACGGCGCTGATTTCCCTGGTCCTCACCCTGGCAGTGGCCCTGCTGGCGGTGCTGGCAGCGGGCAAGCTTTACCGGCTTCTGGTTTTCCGCCGGGGGGATCCCCCCAAGGTGGCGGATATCCCCAAGCTCCTGCGTCTGCGTCAGGAATGATCCTGTCCGTTCGGGAGGATCCCGTTGCTTTTTCTCCCGACAGGGTTTATTATGCTTCTAAAAGAATAATGATGGAGCGATAGTATGGATAGTCAGGCTGAACTGCGCCGTTTTGAGGCGCTGTACGATCAAATCTCGGACCAGAAGCGGGCCGGCCGTCAGGATACCTGGGACCAAAGGGCAGGAGACTGGGACAAGAAATACCGGCAGGAGGACGAGCGGGAGCTCCATGAGCAGCGGGTGCGGGACACGGCGGTCAGGCTGCGGCAGCGGGGGCTGCTGGGTCCGGAGCAGGATGTGGCGGATGTGGGCTGCGGCCCGGGCCGTTATGTGGCAGAGTTCGCAAAAACCGCCCGCAGCGTCATGGGTACGGATATCTCCCCGAAAATGACGGAGTTCGGCGCGGCCTACTGCCGTGAGCAGGGGCTGACGAACGTAACCTTCCAACCGGCGGACTTCCGCCGCGCGGATATCGCTGCCCTGGGCTGGGAGGGAAAGTTCGATCTGGTCTATTCCTCCATCACCCCGGCCATCAGCGGTCTCAGCGGCCTCGACAATCTGATCCGGATGAGCAGGGCCTGGTGCTTCAATGCCAGCTTCGTCTATAATGACAATGCCCTCCACACCGACATCATGCATGAGCTCTTTGACCGGGAGCCCCGCCGTTACAAGACCAGCCATTCCCACTGGTTTTATGAGCTGTTCAGCCTCCTGTGGTATCGGGGCTACTATCCGGAGAGCAGCTATTACAAGCAATACCGGGAAATCCGCCTGAAAGCGGACGCGGTCACAGCACGGCGGCTGACGGAATACCTGCTGGAGGAACCGGAGGCCACACCGGAGAACATGGGCCGCGTCCTGCGCTGGCTGCAGGACCATGCCGACGCCGACGGGACCGTTCTGGAGGCCAGCGACTGCTGGTACGGATGGCTCCTATGGGACGTGCGGGACCGGCACGAACGAAAATGAAGACAGACCGGGGCCGAATGGTCCCGGTCCGTTTATGCCCGGAGAAGGCTTACTTCAGGCCATTCTCGTAGGCTTCGATCATCTTCTTGAACATGTGGTCCGAACTGCCTGGATCCTCGTCAACCCCTTTATTTACGTGGTTTTTTGCATCGTCGGACACATCAGTGATGATTTGACCAGTACAAACTTTTAGCTTTTTTAGATACTTTTGGGTGCTTTCCCCCGTAAAGATGCGGATGTCCAGACGGACGGTGTTTTCCCCAAGAGGCGTGACGAAAATGCGGTCGATATAGGTGGCAATGAACTCCTTGCTGACGTTGCCCTGAGTCACGTCCTTTTGGGCGGCGGCTAGCACAGAGCGGATCTTTTCCATGTTCTTGCGGAATTGTTCGGTGGACTGTCCAGACTCCTCCAGTTCTCTGATCTCCTGCTGCGCCGCTTCGATCTCATGGGCACAGGCAAGGGACATCTCTCTGAAGTCCGCGCCGGTGACGTTACCTTCTGCCACCAGCTCCAGCAGTTTGGTCTTTTTTCGCTCGGCCTTTTCGATTATTCTTTCCTGCGCCTTGATCTGCTTTTCTAGGCTGTCCCCGCTGGTCAGCTCCCGGTACATGCGAGTATATTCCTGTATCAAAGCATCAGCATTGGCCTTCGTGTCCTGGAAAACCTGGAAGATTACCGGGATCAGCTCCCGTTCATAGAGGGCGAAGGAGGGGCAGGAGTCCTTTCCGTTTTTGATCTTGCCGGAGCAGACCCAGCGGCTGTTGACGTTGCCTTTCGTATCCTTGGAATCCCGGCGGTAGTAGGGCTCTCCGCAGCTGGTACAGTAGAGTTTGCCGGTGAAAAGATTGGCATGGTTGCAGATGCCCTGGCGGGATTTCACGTCCTCACTGCGGCGCTTGAGGATCACGTTGGCAGCGTCCCACAACCCTTCCGGGACGATAGCGGGCACGATCTCACCGGTCTCGTCCTTGAACATCACCCATTCCTCCGGAGGGAGGAATTTCTGTTTCTTGGTGAACATGTCCACGACCTTCACCTTATTGCCCACGTAATACCCCTTGTACTTGGGGTTGGCGATCATGTTCGCCATGGTGGAGTGGGCGATCTTATTACCGTTCAGATTGCGGTAGCCCTTGTCCCAGAACAGCTTCTCAATCTGTTTCATGCTGTACTGCCCGGTGGCGTAGAGCTCGAACAGTTCCCGTACCATGGGAGCTTCATCTTCGTTGATCACCAGCTTGCCCCGGTCCTTCTCATATCCGAAGATGCGCCCATTGCCCAGCACGACTCTGGACTTGATTGCCTGCTGATGACCGAATTTCACCCGGCTGGAGAGTTTACGAAGTTCCTCTTGGGCGATGGAGGACATGATAGCAAGCCTCAGCTCTGAATCCTCCTCCAGTGTGTTGATGTTGTCGTTCTGGAAGAAGACGCCTACACCGCTGTTAAGGAGCTGCCGGGTGAAGCTGATGGAATCCAGCGTGTTCCTGGCAAAACGGGAGATCTCCTTGGTGATGATCAGGTCGAAATAACCTTTCTCCGCGTCCTCAATCATGCGGTTGAAATTCTCACGCTTCCGGGTGGAAATGCCGGAGAGCCCCTCATCGACGTAGCCGGGGATGAAGGTCCAGACCATATTCTTTCGGATCAGATCCTCATAATAGGAGACCTGATTCCCGAGGGAATTCAACTGCTCGTCGCTCTCAGAGGAGACCCGGGCGTAGTAGGTCACCCGCATTGGGATCTCGTAGATGTTTTTGAATCGCAACATCGAGCGGATCTCGTGTATGTCCATAATCGGCTCCTTCCTAAATAGTCGTAATATCATCATTATAATAAATATACTCCGAATCGGAGAACAAGTCAAGCGCAGGCATTAATTCTTTTGTGAATGGAAAAGCAGTGCTAATTGATGTGTTATGGTAAGGAAATACTGACTTGGAGGAACCGAGTCAGTATGTGATTCACCAAAGAACATTGTGATACTTGTCAGGTTTTCTGAGTGAATGTGACATTAAGACCATACATCGATGAAAGTGTTATCAGTACAATGCAGAAATATGTCAGTTGAAAGGAGAAAAGTAAATGAATGAAACTCTCTTTTTGCACGAGCTTCGGAGAGTGTTCAAAGAAAACAATGTTGATCTGAATGAAACCGATATCATGTATTATGGAAAGGCCTTTATGATCATTTCTTCTCTGCTGCATGACAAACTCAGCGTCAGCGAGATTTTTGAAGCATACGATTACCTTTCGGATCTTGTCCTGGGGAACAAACCCCAGTTTGCTGCTTTTGTTCCCAAAAATGAAAGGATTCGAGTTCAGATGAGGGCAATGGAAGAGCTGCCTCAAACGGCGGGTCGCCTTACTCGTGAAGAAAAAGAGGTTTTTGCCTTTTGCGTTTATTATTCAACCTGCGTCCAAATTTTTGACGAGAAAACACAAACCGTCATGAGCGCCCTCGTGGATTTCAAGTCTACCGATCATATTCTAAAACAGTATCGGGCTGAAAAAGAAGATAGGCCAGATTTCTTCCGAACGGGTACATATGAAAACCGCCCGATTACCAGTGAATACGGGTTCAGCGTTGATCAGCCGATCCGCCTATCGTCCATCAGGGCCAGCTATGCATATCTTGATTCTTTGTATTATGGCGATGCGAAAGTCCATTATTCAAGGATTGGCAGTTGTACCAATGCCTACGGTGAAACAGTCGATCAATACAAAGTGTCTGTTGAGGAAGGTAGATTTTTGCGAACCAAAAACAAAGAATGGGTATTCTATATCAATCCTTACGCCTATGAGTCTTTGGATAAGGCACCCAACGGCTTTGCAAAAGAATGTGGGCAGTACACCATCCTTACAAAGAATACATACAAGAATACGGTTTTGAAGGAAGCCCAGATTGTCAGCATGGAGGAGTTCATTGATAACGTAAAAATCCTTATCAATATTCTGGGCTATAAAGTGCTTGTTCCTGTTCCTAAGGCGAACGATGAGACGATTTACCTTTACTGCAAAGGATCCGGAGCTTCAGCAAAAGGATTTGTAAGCGCCGGAGGTTTTACCGTTTTGGAAGGATCCACGGTTTCCAATCATACAGTTCCTTCGTTGGAAACAAAGGGGAAATCGTATTATAATCTTCGGAATGCCCTGATCAAAGATGGAACGATCTCTGATCGTGTATTCACAAGGGATTATGAGTTTAAAGCGCCATCGGCGGCATCTGCTGTGATTTTGGGGCATACATCCAGCGGCAATGTTGATTGGAAAACCGCAGACGGGACTAAGCTCAAAGACCTATAATTTGAAAACGGTTGTTGTTTTTATCAATAATCGTGCATAACAGCCAGCTGAAGGATTTGAGCGTGCTGCAGGAGCCGTCCTTCGCCGATCAGGGGAGCATCGTGGAGATTTTTCGGATATGTCAGTGTGGATGGGAATACGGGGAGCCATCGAGCGGGTAAATGCAAATGCGCTGGCAGCGTCAGGTCATCATAAAATACCAAACTATGTACCGGGCAGGAAGACAAAGCCGTCTGCTGCCCGGTTTGATTATCGTTCCGCGGAAACTGCACGGTTGTTAATCCTTACACGCATTTTGTTGTGCTCCACCTCGGTGATGATGCCTTGGGCGAAAAGCGTATCGTTGAAGTACGTGAGCCAGAGCCGCTCCAAGGTGCTCTGCTTTTTCCGCTCGTTCATGGGCTTCGCAGCCGGTTCAAAGAAGCCCGGAAGCTTGTGTTCGGTCATTTCGGTCCTCCTTCCCCTGATCAGTATTCCCAGAAATACCCATTTCAGCGCTTGCCTGCATCATTTTCCTGAGCCGCAGCAGCTTTTCCTCCGCGTTTTCCCGGCGCAGGCTCTCACCGCTGATGAGGATGGGCTGGCACATCTCAAGCACCCGGTCGTAAATACGAGCGTGGACGGTGTCTGAGGGGTGCTTGAGTTCGGTCAATGTAAGGTTGGTGGTGACGATCAGCGGTTTGCCACTGCGGTATCGGCTGTCGACGATGCTGTAGACCTGTTCCAAGGCGTATTCCGTGCCTCGTTCCATGCCAAAGTCATCCAAGATAAGGAGTCGACAGCGGTTCAGCCGGCGGATAATCTCGTTCCTGCCGTCGTAGGCTGTGTTCAGATCATTCAGGATCATGGAGAGATTCGTCATCCGCACCGGGATCTCGCGCTCCATAAGAGCGTTAGCGATGCAGGCGGCAAAATAGCTCTTTCCGGTGCCGACGGCGCCCCAGAGCAAATAGCCGATGTTCTCTCGCTCCATTTCCTGAAAATGCTCGACGTAGAATCTGGCATGCGCCATCTGCAGACAACGGCCATCGTCGTTTTCAAAGGTCCAGCAGCGCATGGCGTCGTCAGTGAAGCCGGCCCGCTTCAATTCTTCCACCCGGCGGAGGTGGCGAAGGCGTTCCGCTTCGGCAGCCTCCTTTTCCTGCCGCTCCTTTACGCAGCGGCATGGGGTAGGGAGGGGGCGGTCACCGAAGAAGCAGTCCGCTTCCAGACGCAGCTCCTTGGGTGTGCGACATTTGCCGCAGTACAGCAGCCCATCCTCACCAAGATAATCCGTATCCGCTGCCTTGGTCGCGGTGATCTCGTTCAAGATGATTTCCATGGCGTTCATAAGCTCTCTCCTTCCTTGCGGATATAATCCGGGAATGCCGCAGTGCGCTTTCCTTCGTTCCGTTCCAGCCAAAGCCGCAGCGTTGCCCCGTGATCCGCGTAGGTCCTACCCTCGGACTTCATATAGACCGAGAGCTGTTCGATCATCCAATCAGTGTTCGGGTATTCGCTTTTCAGCAAGGCATACTCTGCCAGTCCGAGAAAGACGTTTTTATATCTTCCGAATGCGGCGCGGGGCATGGCTTCCTTCCTTTGGATCCTATTGGGATCGTTTTTCCTTTGTTGGTTAGGGGCCGGTGTTCCGCCCATCATACCGCCGGATCGTCGGCCCTTTGACTGTCCATTTTCCGCCGTTTCGCCGGCTTCTTTTCCGACGGTCAGTATGTCCGGTTCCCGACCGTCCGGGAGCAAGACGTAGATCCGATTCGGTGCGGAGAAACCGGTCCGCCGCCGTTCGATCAGGCCCTTGGCCGAGAGCTCCGTCAATGCGGACTTGATAGAGGACAGTCCCCGGTCGATGTCCTCCGCGATCTGCTCTACAGGATAGATGATGAAGCTGTGTCCGTCCTCGTCGGCCCAGCCGTTTTTCTGCGAGAGAGTCATGCGGTCTATCAGAAGCGCATAGACGATCTTTGCCGTCATGGACAGATCGGCTTTCAACAGAAACCGCGGGAAGGGAAGAAAGGGCGGCAACTTCGTTTTCAGATTCATATACGCAGTAATGGTGATCACCTCCGTTTTTCCTCATGGCACATCCGCACACCGAAAGCGAATGCGCCGTGGCTTTGCCCATAACGAAACAGGCACCCGCTGAAAAACCAGCGAGTGCCTGTTTCGCAGAAATGGAATTGTTTGGTGCTGCTTTGCTTGTGTGTCAATACCGGGATCAGGCTTCTTCAGTCAACGGTAAGCTTAACTCGAGGAAGCTGCGGTAAGCTTCTTCGCTGACAGAGCGGACCTCCGCCGCATCGTCCAGGAGGTTCTGCAGGACCTCCCGCTGATGTTCGAAGCAGAGTACGATCGGCTTGTCGAGAAAGTCATAGAAACCCAGCCTGAGCTGCTCCATAACGAGAAGATCGCAGCAGCAGGCGAGGATCACCGGCCGACCTGTATCGGCTTCTTCCGCGTCGAAGACCCGCATGCCCGATCTCGGCGGGCGATAGCCTACCAAGGCCTGCCGTGTGAAGGGGAGGTATTCCGCTGGCTGGAGCATCATGGAGAGAAGCCTGTCCCCTTCACCGTCATTGGACAAAAAGAAGCAGTTGGCGAAGAATTCGGATGCCACAAAGTAGTTGTACTTCCTGGGACCTGGACTGTGGCAGAGCCTTTTCGAGACCTCCATGCGATTCCCGATGACGATCTGAGAGATCGTATCGACAGGAAAGCCCCTGGCGGCCAGCAACAGACGCACGGCGGTGGCGTGGTTTTCTTCTGAGAGCTGCTGCCAGAACATCCGGGTATTCCCGGCGAAGTACAAGCAGTAGCAGCAGTTCCGGTGGACAAGGACCCCGATGAGCCGGGAGGTCTTGCTGACTACCCGGTCGTCCACTTCCTCAAAGGCCGCCCGCAGCTCAAAAGGCGCGTAATAGTACACCTTCTCCGGTTCGGCCTGCGGATACCAGAGGCCCCGTGAACTTAGCAGAAGCGGCGGCTTTTCCAAAGGCGAGATCACAGCTCCGGCCATTCTAGCCATGACCAGCCCCACGGCAATGGCATGCAGCCGCAATATCCTGGACTCCTTCGACGGATATACCGGCGGTGCCGCGCCTATTCTGCTATAGATGATTCCCAACGCCTCCGGGTCTCGTCCGGCAATGTAATCGAAGCCCTTCTCCGTCAGTCGCAACGAGCGGATCACCTGCCGCTTGCCTTCCCTGCGCAAAAGCTCTGCATATCCCTCCCGCAGCGCCCGGTACATCACGATCCGATCATACTGCTCATGGCCGCTGATCCGCTTCGCCAGCTTCACGGGAAACTCAATGGAATACCCAATAAGGACCAGCAGATCCAGCAGTCTGTCGACTTTTCTTCTCAAATTCATCACTCCTGTTTCGTATTATTCATGTTATGAATTAAGGCTAATTTGGCTGCCCGGGCTGCCTCGACTGATTGTCGGGAAACTGCCCGTAAACGGTTTCCGCTGCTGTGCTCAATCACACCCTGCCAGTCGCGCCGTGTCACGACCATATCTGTTTTTGCGCCTCCATCTCCAGGTCAGGAAAAGTAGGTGAGAAGTATATAAAATTTTGACCGCTTTCAAAATCAAAAAGTGGTATCATAAAACTGACAAATAATGGTGGTTTTGAGGCGTGTTCCTGCTGAAACGGAGCGCTGATTCCGGCACCTTTGTGCAAGCGAAGAAGCAGCGCCTGTCCGGAACCGCCGTCGGTAGGACCATGGAATGGCGGGGCTAACGATCCGAGGAGCACTAAAGCTGATGAGTATACTGGTATGGAGCCGCAGGGTGGAGGATTGGCGGGGCAGCGGTGTATCGGTAAGCCGCTGGTGAGAGAAGCATGTGCGCCGAATGATATGAACGGTTTTGTGGGAGATCGGCTGCTCTTTCTACTGGCGGCTTACTACCCAATTTCCAGATTTGGAATCGCATACCATCGGGATCACCTTTGACATTATACCGGCATACCGTTATACTAAGTGCAGAAAGCAGGTGAGATATCATGACCATTCAAGATGCGTTGAAAAAAAGGGATATGTCCGTTTACCGTCTTTCCAAGACGAGCGAAGTGCCGTATGCCACGGTGAACGATATCTGCAATGGCAAAACGAGGCTGGAAAAGTGCAGCGCGGAAACGATCTATCGGCTGGCCCAGACGCTGAACGTCACCATGGAGGAACTGCTGGCTCCCTGTATGCTAAAGCGTCCCAGCTTTGAAAACTTCAAAAGCACGGTCTGTCACCGGGTCAAAGAAAAGGGAGATATTGCCTTCATCATCGACACTTTGGAGAGCCAGGACATCCGCACCTATTATGAGCGGAAATGGTATCCGGAAAGCCTGTATCTTCTGGCCATGCTGGATTATCTCAGTCGGGAAAACGATGTTCCGTTGTGTGACGAGTATGACGATCTCCGCCGCTGCAAGCTGGAAAAGCCGGTCTATCCGGCAGGCATCCGGGCGGTTGCGGCGGCATCGAAGAGCGAGGCCCCAATGAGAACGGCGACAGAAACGGCGATCCCTGAGTTCATGCGTTTCAACATCGTGGAAAGCGAGGTCAGAAACGTTGTCTGAATCCCAATTTGAGATTACGAAAGAGAATATCGATCTGTACCTGAAGGAGCTGGCGAAAGAGTACCGAAAGCAGGTCGGGAAGGCATTTCCGGCAGAGCTGATCCTGATCGGCGGCGCAGCCGTCCTGATCAATTACGGATTCCGGGATATGACCACAGATGTGGATGCGCTGATCCATGCCTCCTCCGGCATGAAGGAAGCGATCAACCGCGTGGGGGACCGCTTCGGGCTTCCGACGGGTGGCTGAACGCAGATTTCAAGAAGACGGATTCCTACTCCCCGAAGCTGGCGGAGTTTTCCGTCTATTACAAGACCTTGTCGAATGTGCTGACAGTCCGCACCATTGCCGCCGAATACCTGATTGCCATGAAGCTCCGTTCCGGCAGACAGTACAAGAGCGATCTCTCGAATGTGATCGGCATCCTGTTTGAGCATGAACAGCGAGGCGCGCCGATCGGGTTGGAGCAAATCAGGAAAGCGGCAGAGGATCTGTACGGAAGCTGGGAAACGCTGCCTGAAACTTCCCGGACGTTCATTGAGAACGTGATCGGCAGCGATCAGTTCACCCGGCTCTATGAGCAGACTGCGGCCGGAGAAAAGGAAACCAAAGAACTGCTGATGCAGTTTGAACAGGAATATCCGGGCACGATGAAGGAAGCCAATGTTGACGCCATCGCCGCAACGCTGCAAAAGAAAACCGACCGGGCGTCCATCCTGGCAAGGCTGAGGGAAAAACAGCCGCCGAAGGAAGCGGGACGGACCCCTTCTCTAGAATAACGAAAAACGACTTGGAACAGTAAGAGCGCAGTAAACGGCGGCAGATTTGGCCGGGACTGATAACAGAGCAGTATCAGTCTCAGCCAGATCGCGTACCTGCGACTCCGCTTTGGATAAACCACAGAGACTGTTGTGCAGACCGCTGCCGAACGCAAAAAGGCCGTCACGGAAATCCGTGGCGGCCTCAGCGCGTATCTTTCGACATTAGTATCATATCCCATGTGAAATCCGGATTCAATTCGAAAACAGTCCGAAAACAGTCCGGATTTCGTCCGAAAACAGTCCGGAAACAGAAAAATACCCCAGACTATGGAAAGAGTGGGATAGCCGACCTGCGACTCCGCTTCGGATAACCCGCTGAGATCGCTGCCGAACGCAAAAAAGCCGCCCCGGAGATCCGTAGCAGCTTCAGCGCATAACTATCAACGATGATATATTACCACAGAAAAAATACAAAAGCAATCTAAAAACAGTCCAAGTTTCGTCTAAAAACAGTCTAAGCAGGGGAGTAATCTAAGAATCCACGATCGACACGCATAGGAGCTATCACATTAAGGTGAACACCCAGCTTTTCTTTGACCTGATCGACAGGCGCTACAGCAAAGAGGGTACGAGCTGCATGATCTTCACCAGCAACCGGCAGCCGGATACCTGGGCCGAATACTTCTCCGGGGATTCTGATCTGCTCTGCGCTCTCGACAGGATATTTGATGATGCCTCTGTCTTCATCATTAAGGGTGACAGCTACCGCGGTCAGAAGTTGGAGACGATCAAGCTGGAAACCGGGCCCGCGAAGCCGGGCCTCGGCGTGTAAAACAAACTTACGACAGGCGTGTTTGGCCCTTTCGTCCGGCTGAAATTGGCCCTTTCTCTCCGCACCCTCAAATGGCCCTTTCCGCCCGGCGCTAACAAAACTTTAGGAATACTTGGATTATAGATATTCATTCCTTGCTGTTGCTGTTAATGGTTTCGGCAAAGAATAACGTGTTTTTATGAGCAGAGAGCTGCTTGAGACTGAGTAAACTACAGGATGAGCAATGCCATCGCGGGAATCGTGCGTGGACAGCTCCCGTGCCCGAATGTCCCTGAACATTAAGCAAAGATATTGAAAAATGAAAGAAATTGTGCTATTAATAATTCCTGTGAAATAAACTTCAACATAATTCTAAACGACACAGATATCCAGAAGTTGGCGAATCAGAGTGCGTGGCGTATTGTTTTTCCTTCCCTGAGATAGACAGGGAGCACGAAACGGAATGGTGATGGGAAATGCAAAAAAACATCCTGGTAATCGGAGGCGCAAACAGCCTGACCAACAGTATCATCCGGAGATTCAAGAAGGAAGGGCACAGGGTATCTCTGCTCTCCGGAACGCCGAATCATGAGCAGAAGTATCCCCATGTGTTTGAGCGGTACGACTTCTCTTATATGAGCGAAGTTCTTCCCGACGTTTTTAACAGCGTTTCACCGGACGTAACGGTGTTTGTTGGCGCCTATGACGGCAATTTCCGCTGGGAGGACGAGCCGCGGGATGCAGTCCGTTATGTATCGTCCGTGATGAATATCCTTACGGCCTACGCATCTGTCAAGAAGGGCAGATTCCTATATATCTCCTCTGAGGCGGTCTTCGACGCCAATGGAACGCTCCAGGACTATACCGAAGAGGATGAGGCCAACGCCAGGAATCAGCGGGGAGCTGCACTGGCGCAGGCGGAGGATATCTGCAGAAGATTCATGGCGGGGCCCAGAGCAGATATTGTGATTGCGAGGCTCTGCGGGTATTACCATCTTCCCGAAACACCGGAGGACGTGGACGACGCCCTTTCGGAATACTGCGTCAAGTTGCTGCGGGACGGAACGGTGAACACGCCGGACGACTGGCAGATGATGCCCATATCGGAATCCGACGCCGTATTCTTCCTATTCCGGATCGCCCTTGCGCCGACACACCAATACTCCTGCTACCATATTTCTTCCGGCAATCCCATCTACATATCCGGACTGAAGGAAATGATCGCCCGCGAAGCGGAGCTCGCCGGCTACACCCTTCCGTCCTCTGGTTCCGCCAGGGGAGAGAGGGGCCGGAAGAACCGCCTTGTGGCTGCCATTGAGCAGCGAATGGAACGGAAAGCCGACAGCGAAGGGGCAAGCGCACCCAAACAGACCAGGAAGCTTACCTTCACCCATCTGCGGTATCCCCAGGCCATACTGGACGCACGCCGGTTCCGGGAGGAGTTCGGCATCAATCGCTTGTCGGATTTCGACACGGACGTGAAGGACATCGTATCCCATATCATCGAGAACAGGGAGGACTTTCTCCAGGCAGATTCCGGGCGGCATTCGCTGCTTGGCCATCTGGGGGCGGAGCTCGGCTGGCTGGTACATGCTTTGGTCCCCGTGCTCGAGAACGTTGTATGCTTCATATTGATTTTCCTGCTGAACCGGACTGTGGACGGCAGCCGCTATTTTGCGCGGATTGATTTTTACCTCCTCTACGTATTGCTGTTTGCCATTCTGTACGGTCAGCATCAGGCGATCCTATCCGCCTTCCTGGCCACGGTCGGATTCCTGTTCACCCAGCTCCGTGCCGATTCCGCTGCCGGCGTCTTGCTGGACTACAACACCTATGTGTGGATCGCCATGCTGTTCATCGTCGGACTGGCGGTGGGCTATCTCAGAGATCGGCTGTCCAATCAGAAGAACGAAGCGCAGCAGGATTATGAGCACATGACCCAGGAGATCGACGATGTGCGGGAGATCAATGAGAGCAACGTCCATGTAAAGGATTCTCTGCAGACCCAGATTGTCAATCAGAACGACAGTATCGGGAAGATCTATGAGATCACGTCCTCCCTGGATAAGTACGAATCGGAAGCCGTGCTCTTCCAGGCTATGGATATTCTCCGGCAGATCATGGGCAGCGACGATATTGCGCTGTATACGGTATCCAAGGGGGAGTATGCCCGGCTGTTCTCCGCGACCACCGAGCTGGCGGGCTCCCTGGGCAACTCGATCAAGTATCGGGAGCTGGGAGAGCTTTACGATGCGATCAAGGCAGGCAGGCCATTCATCAACCGCAAGCTGATCGAGAACATGCCCATGATGGCTTGCGCCATTTTTGAGGGAGAGGAGATCCGGACCATCATTATGATCTGGCGGCTGCCCTGGGAGAAGATGACCCTCGGTCAGTCGAGCATGCTCACCGTTACCTCAATGCTCATTCAGAATGCGGTGCTGCGCGCCAACCGTTTCCTGGATATGCTGCAGAGCGAGCGGTTCATTGAGGGTACCCGGATCCTCCGGCAGGATGCGTTCTCCTCCATCCTGGATGCTTATCGGAATGCGGCTAAGCGGCACTTGACCGAGTTCACCCTGCTGCGGATCCGAACCGACGGAACAGAGGCCGATGTAATAGACATGGGCAACCGCGCGGCGTCCTATTTCCGGCAGAACGATTACCTGGGCATTGGTGCGGACGGCGGGCTCAATGTGCTCCTGACCAATACCTCTGTGAAGAACGCCGGATTTGCCCTGGACCGGCTGAATAAGGGTGGCATCAGCGCCGAGATTGATACTGCGGCGCGGAAAGAGGTGAGAGGATGAGCAGAGGGATTCTTGCCTTATGCATCATCCTGGGGATCAACACCCTGGTCACGGTCATTTATTTCATTGTCTCCGTTATGCGTAAGAGACGTGATCTGGGCCTGGCGGCCCGCTGCATCGTCATGCTCCTGTGTCCCTGCGTCGGCCCGATTTATTTTGGCCTGGGCTGGGTGCTACGCACGCTGTTTTTCCACAAGCCCGTGGATCTTACGGACGTGATCTTTACCAAGGATCGGGAAAAGACCCTGCTTAAGGCGGATGAAGCCGGCGAAAGCAGCATCGTTCCCGTGGAGGACGCCGTAACCGTCGTGGATAAACAGAATGCCCGGGTCGCGATGCTGGAGGTCCTGCGGCACGACATCAGGAAATCCCTCAGCAGCATTTTCGTCGCGCTGAACAGTGACGACAGCGAGATCTCCCACTATGCGGCTTCCATGTTGCAGTCTGAGCTCGGTAAATTCCGGGTTGGCGTACAGGAAATCGCATCGCAGATTGATCTGACGGAAAATGAGCTGCGGGAGGCGGAGGAATACGACGGGCAGATGAAGACGCCCGCCGGAGCCGAGTTTTCCAAACGACTTTTCGCCTTGGGAATCGTGACCGCCGTCGGGGACGACGTCGACCCTCGGGACGACGACCCGAAAACGGATGACAAGGAGGAAAAAAACGGCCGCGCCTTCCGGGATCTGTCTTCAGGCCTGGATATAAGCGAGGAGTATGCGCGCCGGGAGAAATCCGCACATGAACAGGGCCTGCGGGCGTTTTACGGATCCGACGAGGAGGCGCTGCCTCTGGAGCAGAAGCTGGCCCTGCAGGTCGATGCGGCCCACAAGCTCATTAAGGATCTGCGTGAGGTGCTTCGTCAGAAGGTGCTGCCGGAAATCGAAAGCGCGCAGTTCACGGAGCTGACGGACCGCATGGCCAGACTGCTGGAAAAGCGGGATACGCTGTCGGCTTCCGAAATGTCCTGGGTCGCCGAGTGCTACCTCCTGCGGGGAGAACGGGAAAGCAGCCGGGAATGGAGCGACCGCCTTTCCCTCGTGTATCCGGAAACGCTGGAGTCCTATTCGACAAAGCTGAAGCTGCTTTACGACGAGGGCCGATGGGAGCAGTTTTCCGAGACGATGGCCGAGCTGCGGAGCAGCGGAATTCCCCTGGACAGTGAGATCATGGAACTGGTTCGGGTCTTTAACTGACCATTGTGGAAGAGGTGAGCCTGTTGAATCAGACGTATTGGGTCTTTGAATATATCAAGGTGCTGCTGGTATACGGCTTTATGCTGTATATCTGGCCCTCCGTGGTTTTTCGCCCGCATCTTGCGGGGAAGGGCCGGACGTACCGGTTCTGCTTCTGCGTGAATTCCACCATCCTTCTCATCAATACCGCCGTGCTTCTGCTGGGACTGATGCATATCCTGAACCGGGTCCTGGTGACCGTTCTCTACCTTGGCATTTTCCTTGTCCAGCTGTTCAGGAACTATGGACTCGGCTTCGCATGGTTTGAAGACATCCGCAGCGCATGCAGCGGAACGATGACCGTCAGACGCATGCTTCTGAAGTGGCATACCGCCAACAGCAATAGACTGAAATCCGCTGCCTCCGCCTGGTGGCAGTCCACCAGGGGCAGCAGGGTGGAATATGCGGTCCTGTGCGTGATCGTCCTTTTCGGCATGGCGTATTTCAGCATAAACGCGCTCCAATTACACTCCTACGGTTTCAGCGATCAGTATGTGCACCACGCCTGGATCTATGGGCTGACCCAGGGGAAGGCGTTCTCCGCGGGCATCTACCCCGAGGGGATGCACACATTTATTTATCTGATGCACGCCGTATTCCACCTCAACATTTATAGCTGTAACCTTTTCCTGGGCGGTATCCACATCCAGGTGTATCTCCTTTCCGCCTATCTGCTCAGCCGCGAGCTCTTCGGCTGGAAAATGTCCGGGCTGTTTGCACTGGTCGGCTTCCTCACTGTGGAGCAGGTGATAGTAAAAGGCATTTTCAGCGTATCCCGTTTTTCGGGAACACTTCCACAGGAGTTTGTTCTGTATGCCGCTTTTATGGCCCCATATGGGTTGATTCGCTTCCTGAGAGCAAGATCGTCTTCCGATGACAAGCTTCACCTGTTCCGGCGTGGCTTCTGGAAGACTTACTACACCGATGAAAACCTGTTTATCTTTATAACTACCGTTACCGCTTCCATCTGCGTCCATTTTTATGCCACGATCATTGCGGCTTTCATCTGCCTGGTGGTGGTATGCATGAATCTGCGTCGGTTCTTCCGGCGCGGGGCTTTCGTTCGGATCATAGCCGCTGCGCTGATTGCCCTGGTGATTGCCTCCTTTCCGATGGCCCTGGCTCGGGTCGCGGGCTACAAGCTGCAGGACTCCCTTTACTGGGCCATGTCTGTTATGAGCGATAGCAGCGGCGCCAAAACTGACTCAATGGACGCACAGGATGAAGACGATGAACAGAATACGCAGACCGGTCAGCTAGAGCGGTCCGGTGGGCTTCTGGAAAAAACCTACTACGAGCTATACGGCCAAAATCGCGGACGGTTGCTTGTTTATGCCAGTGTGATCGTTGCGGGCTTTGCTGCAGGTGTGCTGTGTTTTGCTGCCGCATCTGACAGGAAAGAAAAAACGCGGCATAAAAGCAATCCGTTTACGGAGAAGACCCTCAACGGTTATTTGATCATCGCGTTTTCCATTTTTGTCCTGTTCCTAGCATACAGACCGGGAATGATTGGATTGCCCGTTCTGCTGGAAAGGTACCGCCTCTGCTCAACAATCGACGTTTTTTCCATGATGCTGTTTGCCTGCATTTTGGATATCCTCTTTATCGTTGCTCGGACCGTTATTAAAGAAGGCTTGCTTGAGCCGGTTGCCGCCATCGTATGCATTGGAATCTATGTTATTTCCTACGCTACGGGAATATTCCATGGTTATTCGTTATCCATGCTGTCACGTTATCCCGTTGTTGTTGAGTTGACAAAAGAGATCACGGAGAATCTGCCGGAATACAGCTATACCATCGTTTCGCCTACCGATGAGTTGTATCAGGTAATCGAGACCGGTTTTCACGAAGAATGGATCGACATGCTCGAGAAAGATGACGATCCGACATACACCATTCCAACGCCCTATGTGTTTTTCTTCATTGAGAAGCATCCGCTCGTATATGCGCAATATTGCTTCGCCTCGGGGCCGAAATGGTTGGCGGCGGAGAAATACAGCGGCATTTTTGGAACGATTGCCTCCCAATATCCGAATATCCGGCATAGAGACGTGTCGGAAGACAGTGCGGCAAAGGAACTCCACTATGGAAGTTTAAAATCCGATATCTATAAGCTTCCCTCTAATCGCATCATTGTGGAATCCAGGGCCTACGCCTGGTATGAGAAGTTTTCCGCACTGCACCCAAACGAGGGCGAGGTCATCTACGAGGACGACGACATCCTGTGCTACTGCATACGCCAGAATGAATTCTCCCTCTTCTCCCTGGGCGTGATGGACTGATCTCCCGGAAAGGAGACCGCGGTGAAACGGCTGACCTGCTTCTGCCCCCAGGAAACAGCGGATACGCTGTCCTGCCCGGAACGGGGCTTCTACTCCATCCTGCGGTACATGGCGTCGGACGAAGCCGCTGTGTCGGAGGAGATCTTCCGCCATGGGAACGATACGCTGCTCCTTGTGGAAATCAATCTCTGCGCCTATGCCGACGGCGATCTGTCGTCTGCGGCGATGGGGGGGATCTCCGCTCTGCTTCACCGGCTGCGGGCTCCGGGCTGCGGTCTGATCCTTCGCTTCCTCTATGACTGGGACGGGAAGAACATGCTCACGGAGCCCCGGAGCATCGGCACGATCCTTCGCCATATGGAGCAGCTGGGCCCGCTCATCCGGGAAAATGCGGACGGGATCTATCTCACCCAGGGACTGTTTGTCGGCAATTGGGGGGAGATGCACGGAAGCCGGTATCTTCGGAAGGACAGCCTGAAGCGGCTCTGCGCGGCGTTTTCCGCCTCCGTGGGGGACAAGGTCCGGATCTCCCTGCGGACGCCTGCACTATGGCGCGGCATAGTGGGCCTTTCCGACGATGCGGAGTTGGAAAGCGCTGTCTTGGCGCTGACCTCTCCGCCGGCACTGTTCAACGACGGCATGCTGGGCAGCGAGAGCGATATCGGCACATACGGCGGCGGATTCCGGGAAAGGGAGCGGGAGTTGACCTTTCAGAACAAGCTGTGCCGCTTCGTACCGAACGGAGGCGAGGTGGTTGGGGATACTCCGCTCTCCGACCCCGCGCCGGCGATGCAGACCCTTGCCCGCATGCGGGTCAGCTATCTGAACCGGGAATATGACCGGCGGACCCTGGATAAATGGAAGCTCGCCCGGGTGAGCGACCCGGGCATTTGGAACGGGATGAGCTATTTTGACTATGCGGAAGCCCACATGGGCTATCGTTTTGTGGTCCGCAGCGTGAACCTGGGCCTTTCTGCGTTCACCGGGACCCTGAACGCAGAGATCGCGGTTGAGAATATCGGCTTTGCGCCGATCTATCACGATACAGCGGCGGAGCTGGTTTTTGTCGGAGCGGGCGGGGAGACCGCCTTCCCCATGAGCGGCAGTGCATCGCGGCTTGTGAGCGGGTCCAAGCCGGGCCTGTTTACGGCAAGGCTGGCATCGCTGCCGGAGCGGCTGCAGGAAGCCGGGTATGACGTTTACTTTCGGCTGCACAGCCTGAAATACGGCGTAACGATCCTCACGGCCAATGAGGGGTGCAGCCGCCGCGGCTTACCCATTGGGAGGTATGTTGAGAAATGATGATCACGAGACGACAGTTTTTTGCCACGCTGCTTGTGTTTTTGATCATGCTTTTGCTGTTTATGGGATTTCAGCTGGGCAAGAGCGCCGTCAATGCCTCTGCTGCAAACCAGCATATCCGGGAGCTCCCCACATCCGACGGTACTACCCGGCGGGAAACCGGCTTTACCGCCGCCGATGCGCTGGAGAGTCTGCCCACGGGAGAGGAATGGGCGTTGTATCTGGGCCGTGACGACAGCGAATACGCGGCAACGGTAAAAGAATGGGCCTATTATTCCGGCTTTTCCGTGGTGCGCGGAGAGGAACTGCCCACGGAAGAGGAGGGGACGCTGCCCGGGCTGGTGATGATCGAGCCGGAATTCGTCCAGGGCAGGGCAGGCCGCATTGCGAAACTCATGAAATCCGGCGTGGATTTCCTCTTCCTTTCCCTGCCGGATCAGGACAACGTTGCGAGCAGCGATACGCTTCGGGAAATCCTCGGAATCTACCGCGTGATCCGGCCGTCGGTGACGCTTCAGGGCGTCCATCTGTTTGAAGGCTTCCTGTTGGGCGGCGAACGGATCTTCACCGCTGAGGAAGGGGGTGCACGCCAGGACTTGGAGTTGACAATTCCCTGGTATTCCGTGCGCACCGGTACGAAGACCTTTATGCGGGGCATCCTCTCCGACGAGGAACTGAGCAGCGCCAAAGCGAGCAAGCTGAAAAACGAAGACATGCCCGCCGTCCTCTGGCGAAATCATTACGGCGCCGGCGAGGCTTACGCCGTAAACGGCGAATACCTGAAAAACCGGAGGATCGGCCTGGGAATACTGCAGGCCGTCATGCATCAGCGCAGGGAATACCTGATCTATCCCGTGATCAACGCCCAGGTATTCTCCGTCGTCGGTTTTCCCATGCTCACGGATGTGAACCGGACAGAGGTGGAAAGCGCTTACGGCCGCACAGCGATGAAGATGCAGTCGGACATCATGATCCCCATGTTCATCACCCTGGCCGCAAAGTACGACGCCAGACTGAGCTGCTTCCTTTCCGTGAGCTATGACGGCAATGAGCCCCAGAAAGGCCTGCTTGCGTCATATCTCTCCATGATCGGCGAGATGGAGGGAGAACTGGGCTGGTCCCCCGCACGGCGGGAGCGGGTTTCGCCGGAGGAGACCGCCGCTGAGGACTGGGCGTTCCTGCAGTCCGAAATAGGGGGCTATCGCATTGCGTCCGCCGCTGCTTCTCAAAGTGAGGCAAGGCAGCTGCCGAAAGCCCTGGCAGATGCCGGAATGCAGGATATCCGGACGGTCTGCCTCTCCGATTATTCCGAAGAGCTTCCCATTGTCGGCTATCTCCATGGGGAGATCACCTATCAGCAGGCGACCTCCGCGCTGACGGAGCATACCTTCACGAATGAACTGGAGCTGCTGGGCGTACAGACCCTCCTTGCCTACGACAACGCCTGTTTTGATATGGCCGGCGTATTCTATCCCACCGGTCCGGAGGACGAATGGCAGAATGTTTCCCGTACCATTTTCAGCAATCTGACAACATATCGCCATCCCTTCGCGGCGGAGGATCATCTGACGGCAACGGAATGCGACGCGCGCCTGCGTACCTATCTCTCCCTGGAATACCGGGAGGCGCGGGAGGATGACTGCATTCACCTGGCGCTGGAGAGTGACGCCGGAGACGGTTGCTGCTTCCTCCTGCGGACCCACAATGAGACCGTGGTATCCGTTTCCGGCGGCAGCTTCAAGCAGCTGGAGGAGGACGCCTATCTGATCACGGCGGAAGAGAAGAACGTGGAGATCAGGCTGGCGTCCACATTGTCCGCACTGGTGGACATGGAAGGGAAAGACCGCTGATGAAGATTTGTTTTGTCGTTGAAGGAAGCTATCCCTATGTGATGGGCGGCGTTTCCAGCTGGGTCCACAGCATGATCCGCCTGTTTCCGAAGGTGGATTTCTCGATCGTCGCCGTCGTTCCGGACAGGTCCTACCGGGGGAAATTCGTTTACAGTATCCCGGAAAACGTTTCGGAGATCTATGAAGTATACCTGAACGACAAGGACTGGTTTACGCCCAGAAAGGGCCATACCATGTCGGACAGGGAATATGCCCCGCTGCGGTCTCTGGTGATGGACCGGGAGGTGGATTGGGACGGCGTGTTCCGCTTCTTCTCCGGGAAGAACCATTCCCTGAACGAACTGCTGATGGGGGAGGACTTCCTGGGGATCGTCACAGCCCTGTATGACAGAGAATATCCGGAGATATCCTTCACGGACTATCTGTGGACGCTGCGCTCCGTATATCTGCCCCTGTTCCAGGCCCTCAGCTCCACCGTACCGAAGGCGGATATCTATCACTGCGTGGCTACCGGTTATGCGGGCATCGTGGGCTGTCTGGCGCAATACCTCCACGGCGGGAGGCTGCTGCTGTCGGAGCACGGCATCTATACCCGGGAGCGGGAGGAGGAGCTTATCAAGGCGGATTGGGTCCAAGGCGTTTACAAGGATATCTGGATCGAGCTGTTCCGCAAAATGTCCAAGGTCGTTTATGACCGAGCGGACAAAGTGATCAGCCTCTTTTCCCTGGCGCGGGAGACGCAGCTGGAGTTGGGCTGTCCGCCGGAGAAGGCGCAGGTCATCCCCAATGGGATCGCAGCTTCCTGGTATGCCGATATTTCCGGAAAGACTCCCGAGGACGAGGCTTTCGTCAATATTGGTGCGTTTATGCGGATCGCCCCCATCAAGGACGTTAAGACGCTGATCCAGGCCTTTGCCGCCGCCAAGCGCTCAGCGCCGGAGCTGAAGCTGTGGGTCATGGGACCGGACGCGGAGGATGAGGACTATGCCCGGGAGTGTTATGATTACGTCGAATACCTCGGGGTGCGGGACATCGAGTTTACGGGAAGGATCGACACCCGGGAGTATATGGGCCGCATGGACGCCACCATTCTCACCAGCATCAGTGAGGGCCAGCCCCTGACGATCCTGGAGGGCTTTGCAGCCCACAAGCCCGCCATTGCCACGGACGTGGGAAACTGCCGGGGACTGATCTACGGCGAGCAGGGGGATGACTTCGGCGATGCGGGTATTCTCACCCATGTCATGAATACGGACGAAATCGCCGCAGCAATGGTATTCATCGCCAAAAACAGGAGCAGGGCCAGGGAAATGGGTGAAGCGGGCTTCCGGCGGCTGATGAGCCGCTATCAGCTGAAGGATATGCGGGCAGCCTATGCCGCGATCTATAGGAAACTGGGAGAGGAGCTGGGACTGACATGGCAGGAATAGGGATTCGACTGAATCGCGTGTATCGCCATCGTTCCCTGGGCATGCATCTGTATGGATACCTGTACAGCATGGTCATTACCATCGCGCCAATCGTGATCGTCATCGGCGCGCTGCTGCTCTCCCAGATCATTCTCAGCTTTGAGACGGTGGAATACATGCAGAGAGAGCTCTTTGCGGACACCATCCTTTACACATTTATCTTTGCCCTGCTCTTCACCTCGCCCCTCAACGCGGTCTTGTCCAAGTATATCTCCGACGTCATCTATGAGGAACGGTTTGAGGATATCATTCCCTGTTTCCATTTTGGGCTGGGGATCACCATGGTGATCGGCGCGGTTTTCGGCATTCCCTTCTGCCTGCACGAATACCTTGTGGGGGGAGTGCCGATCCACTATGTCTTTACGGGCTACTGCGGCTTCACTGCGCTGATGCTGGTGTTCTATACCATGCTGTATCTCTCCATCACGAAGAACTATGTGAAGATATCCCTGTTTTTTGCCATCGGCATGACGGCAACGGTGCTGACTGCGCTGCTGTGGGTGTTTTTCCGCTTCGGCCTGAGCATGGACCCGGTTTACGCTCTGCTGCTTTCCGCGGCCATCGGCTTTTCCCTCATCGCCGGGCTGGAGATCGCCCTAGTGAAATCCTTCTTCCGGAAAAACAGCGGAAACTGGAGGCCGGTCCTGGGATATTTGAAGAAATACTGGAGGATGATCCTAATCAACTCCCTGTATACCCTGGGCCTGTACATCCACAATTTCGTCTTCTGGAATTCGGATATGCGCAATGTGCTGGTGAATACCTTCGTCACCTGTATGCCCTATGACATGGCCACCTGCCTGGCGATGTTCACCAATATTTCCGCCACGGTCATTTTTATCATCAATGTGGAACTGCATTTCCGGGACCGCTACCGGCGCTATTTTGAAGCCGTGATCGGCGGCCGCAGGCATGATATCCAAAACGCCCGTCAGCGGATGTTCCGCCAGCTGTCGGCGGAGCTCATGTCGCTGGTCCGCCTGCAGTTCATCATCTCTGTGGCGGCCTTCCTGCTGTGCATCATCCTGCTTCCCATGCTGGGCCTGGGCGGGCTGACGCTGAAGCTGTATCCCTGCCTCTGCGTCGGCTACTTCATCATGTTCATCATGTACGCGGAGATCCTGTTCCTGTACTATTTCAATGATGAAACAGGCGCGCTGATGACAGCGGCGGCGTTCTGCCTTCTCACCCTGGGGGGAAGCATCGTATCCTCCCATCTGCCGGAAATCTGGTACGGTCTTGGCCTGGTACTGGGCGCCATCTCCGGGTTTGCCATCGCCTTTTTCCGGCTCAGATGGATGGAGCGGCATCTTGACCGGCAGGTCTTCTGCCGTGGGACCATCATCCCCGGCGGGAACGGCGCCATGCCGTCTGCAATGGTGTATACCAGGGCAGCCAGAGTAAGCGAAACGGGGGAAGAACGCCGGGACACCGAAAGCGACGAGAGAACCCCAGCAACGGTTTGAAGGTGAGTCTATGGATTATTTCTACAAGCTCCTTGT
>JAEEGL017065203.1_pt1 | contig 27007 bp, 29 predicted proteins | sample 9134231 | NCBI WGS metagenome assembly JAEEGL01 (sample SAMN16246548, study PRJNA631951) | gut metagenome | biome: gut microbiome; feature: rumen; material: fiber-attached | host: Bos | place: Iran: Karaj | collected 2018-10 | reverse complement strand
TGGCTTATCATATGTTTTTGTTTGGTTGTTAAAAGTAACATTAAACGACATAAATAACTCCTTTTATGTTTTTACGACAACTAAATTTTATAATAAATTTAAAATCTTGGCAAACCATAAAAAGCAATATAGATTATTAGTCTTTTAATTCTAACTATAAAAAAATAATAAAGTGGGTTAAAACAAACAATTAAAAAATAATGCCGAAATTAATAACTTTTTACGTCCTTTTGAATACTTGATTTCGATTTTGCCTGTTTCTGTTGAATATTCATTTGAATATTGAGATAATATTTTTGATTTAAAAAAGGAGATTTTTCTTATGAAAAACATGGTTTACATCCAATCCGGCGGTCCTACATCCGTCATCAACACCTCTTTTTATGGTGCGATTAAAGAGGCACAGCAACACCCCGATTTAATCGATCATATCTATGGTTCAGAAAATGGTATCGAAGGTCTTATCGATGACAAATTAATCGATATCGGCCAAGAAGATTCTGAACAAATCGAATTATTATTACAAACACCAGGAAGTATCTTAGGTACAACCAGAAGAAAACTTCCGAAAGATATCAGAGATCCATTATATGTAAAGATTATCGCCAACTTACAAAAACACGAAATTAAATATGTGTTCATCAATGGTGGTAATGACTCCATGGATACCTGTAACAAGATTTCCCAATTAGTGAAAGAAATGGGTCTTGATATCGTGGTTATCGGAGTTCCAAAAACTATCGATAACGACTTAGCCTGTACAGACCACTCATTAGGTTTCCCAAGCGCAGCAAAATTTGTTATCAACACAGTCAATTCTTTAATCAAAGATGCCTGCTGTTTCAAGGTTGGCAAAGTTCACATCGTCGAAATTATGGGTAGAGATGCTGGCTGGTTAACAGCTGCACCAGACGTGTTACCAGAAGAAAATAGACCACACTTATTCTATTTACCGGAAAACAAATTCGACTTAGAACAATTCTTAGTGGATGTCAAAAAGGTTTATGAACGTGAAGGCTATGCGATGATTTGCATCAGCGAAGGTTTACAATTCCCCAGAGATATGAAGAACGTAAGAGTCGATGGTTTTGGCCACGCGCAACTCGGTGGTGCCGCTAGCGACTTATGTCACATTGTCGAAGATAGATTAAATCTTCCAACACGTGCTGTCGAATTATCTTTAACACAACGTGCTTGCCCAGTTTACATTTCTAAAGTTGACCGTGAAGAAGCTATTGAAACTGGCAAAATCGCTGTAAAATCCGCCTTAAAAGGTGAAACTGGCAAGATGATTATCTTCAAGAGAGTCAGCCAAAATCCTTATAAGATTGAATACCAATTAGCGGATTTATCCTTAGTTGCTAACGCGGTTAGTTTAGTTCCACAATCCATGATGAAAGACGTCACGAGAATGGATGATTCCTTCCGTGATTATGTCCGTCCACTCATCAATGGCGAAGTGACACTCAAATGTGAAAATGGTATCGCTTTAGTAACCAACTTCAAGAGAATCAGAGTTAAAGCATAACTATGAATGATTGGTATCAAAGTTTAAAGATTGAATATCGCATTTCGTTATGGTCTTCCATCGTTGTGGTAGGTCTATTTATCCTTTGCATACCATTCTATTTTTTCTCTCTCATGGAAATACCTCAAGGTATTATCTTAGGGGGAGGGGCTTCAATATTAATTTATTTGTTTCTTGGATTATTCAATAATCCTGAAAAACCCAAAAAGTCATTAGTCTTAACGATTATCGTTATCGCTATACGTTTATTAGTTATCGGTGGACTACTTGCATTAGTGGCCTGGTTATATTACCAAGAAGGTGTTAAAGCATTTAACATCTTCGCTGTTGCGGGTAGTTATCTCGTTCCGATAATCATCAATTTGATCTTAGTAAGAAAGGAGAATGAATGAGCTTATTAGAGAACTTCATGAACACCAATTTATCCGGTGCAGTAGTCTCTTCACTAATCGTGATTTTAATCATGATTATTTTGTCTATTTATATTGGCATTAGAGCTCATTTCCAAGATCCTCTTAAAAAACCGAAAGGGTTTATGCTCGTCGCTGAGATGGGCGTGACTTTCTTTGAAAACTTCGCGGAAGGTTTGTTAGGTAAAAGGTTCCGTAGCTTCGGTGGCTATTTGATGTGCATGGGCGTATATATGTTCCTCGCCTTCATCTTCGGTTTAACCGGATTACCATCACCCATTACATATATGGGTGTTCCATTATCCTTAGGCTTAACAACATTTATGTTGATTCATGGGACCGCGATGCGCTATAACAAGTTCCGCTATTTCAAACGTTATATCGATCCCATCCCCATCTTCCTTCCGGTGAATTTGATTTCCATGTGGGCGCCTTTACTCTCGCTTACATTACGTATATTCGGTAACGCGATTTCCGGTTATGTTATCATGACCATCTTATATAGTGCCTTAGAGAATGTATCTCAAAATATTTTCTCTTTTGTCACCGCCACGTTCTCTGATGGAACGGCTTTAAACTCCGTCTTTATTGCCCCATTAGTGACATGGATTTTCCATTTGTATTTTGACCTCTGGAGCGGTTTCATTCAAACCACTGTTTTCCTATCATTAACAACCATATATGTAGGTCAAGAAATTCCAGAGGATTTAATCGGTTAATTTTTTAGGGAAAGGAGGAAAAAAACATGAGTCCAGAAGCTATGAAATATTTAGCCATTGCCATCACGATGCTCGCAGTTATGCCCAGCGCTCTCGGTGAAGGTTTAGTCGTCTCTCATGCCGTCGATGGTATTGCGAGAAATCCAGAAATCTATAGTAAACTTCGTACAACCATGATTTTAGGTTGTTCATTAGTTGAAACCACAGCTATCTACGCTTTATTGATTTCTATTTTATTGCTATTTATGTAAGGAGGAAGTTGAATGCCAAATCTAGTTGTTCTTGACAGCGTTGGTGAAACCATCAAGAAATACATCTCAGAAAATCTAATTCCAAGTTGGTCTTCTTTTGTGGTCCAATTAGCGGCATTAGTTATTTTGATTGTGGTCGTTCTTGTCGTGGCTTATAAACCAATGAAAAAGATGCTGGCAAAACGAGCAGATTATATCGAAAACAACATTCGCGAATCCGAAATAGCCAAAGCAGAAGCGGAAAGAAACGCTCAAGAGAGCCAAGAGATGATTATTGCTTCTAGAAAAGAAGCAGCGGATATCGTTGCTAATGCAAAATCTTTAGCAATTGATACTCAAAAAGCTACTTTAGAGGAAACTCAATTAGAAGTGAACAGAATGAAATCTCAAGCCCAAGAAGATATTGAACGTAGCAAAATTGAAGCTAAAGAAGAAATCCGTCAAGAAATGGTTTCTGTCGCTTTAGCGGCTTCTGAAGAAATCTTGAAGAGAGAAGTGAATGAAAAAGATAACGCTCGTATCGTCGAGAACTTCATCGAGGAAATTGACAAATAATTATGGAAAGTGTTTCTTCACATTATGGTTTAGCCTTATATTCCCTTGCCGTAGATGACAACAAAGTTGTCCAACTACAAGAAGAAGTTAAGGAACTCACAAGTATTTTGAAAGAAAATACTGATTTTGTCATGATCCTGGGAAGTTCATTCTTGTCCTTAACCGAGAGACAAGAAATTTTAGAAAAAACCCTAGTGGGAGTGGATAAATCAATTATTGCTCTCATACATGTGGTCATGGAAAATAACCGCACCAACTGTTTATTTGAAATATTTGAATCATTTAATTCTTATTGCAATGAATATCGTGGTGTCCGTGAAGGAATAGTCTATTCAACCTTGAAACTAGATAAGAAAGTTATTTCCGAATTGGAGAAGAAAATTTCTCAAAAAGAACATCAACAAGTCGAATTGAAAAACGTCATTGATCCCGCTTTAATCGGCGGTGTGAAAGTCGTTGTTCATGATCGAATATATGATGGTTCAATTAAACATCATCTTGAAATGATGAAAAAAGACCTTTTGAAATAGGAGGAGTAAAGCATGAAAATTAACGCGAACGAAATCAGTGCTCTTATAAAAGAGCAAATTAAAAACTACCGCGCTAAAGTGGATTCTAGTGATGTCGGTACAGTCGTCACTGTCGGTGATGGTATCGCTCTCATCTATGGCTTAGACCAAGCAATGTTAGGAGAATTATTAATATTCCCTAATGACGTCTATGGTATGGTCATGAATTTAGAAGAAGACCACGTTGGTGCCGTTCTTTTAGGTGATGATACCTTGGTTAAAGAAGGTGACACGGTTAAAAGAACTAAAGAAGTCATGGAAGTTCCCGTGGGAAATAACATGCTCGGTCGTGTTGTCAATGCGTTAGGACAACCTATCGATGGTTTAGGAGAGATTAAAACTGAGAAAACTCGCCCCATTGAAAGAATTGCTCCTGGTGTTATCACTCGTAAGAGTGTTGATACTCCTTTAGAAACTGGTATAACCGCAATCGATGCGATGACCCCAATCGGTAGAGGTCAACGTGAATTAATTATCGGTGATCGTCAAACTGGTAAAACTGCGATTGCTATCGATGCCATTATCAATCAAAAAGGCAAAGATGTTTTATGTATTTATGTCGCTATCGGACAAAAGAATTCAACCGTTGCTCAAATCGTTGATAAATTAAAAACTTATGGGGCAATGGAATATACCTTAGTGGTGGCCGCGACTGCTAGTGAACCCGCTCCGCTGCTTTATATCGCTCCCTATTCTGGATGTGCGATGGCTGAAGAGTGGATGGAACAAGGCAAAGATGTCTTAATCATCTATGATGATTTAAGCAAACATGCGGTTGCTTATCGTGCCTTATCCTTATTATTAAAGCGTTCCCCTGGTAGAGAAGCTTATCCTGGCGATGTCTTCTATCTCCATTCACGTTTATTGGAGAGAGCTTGTAAATTAAGCGATGAATATGGTGGTGGTTCTATTACCGCTTTACCAATTGTCGAAACACAAGCTGGCGATATCTCCGCTTATATTCCGACAAATGTCATTTCTATTACCGATGGTCAAATCTTCTTAACCACAGATTCATTTAATGCTGGACAAAGACCAGCAATCGATAGTGGTTTATCTGTTTCTCGTGTTGGTGGTGCCGCACAATTCAAGGCAACTAAACAAGTGGCGAGAAGTTTAAAGATTGACTTAGCGAGTTTCTTAGAAATGAAATCGTTCTCACAATTTGGCAGTGATTTAGATAAATCTACATTAGCGATTTTAAAACACGGGGAAATCTTATTAAGAGTCTTACGTCAAGAACAATATAAACCCCGCTCTTTATCCAAACAGGTTTTTGAACTCTATATGGCGAAGAATCAATTCTTAGATGAACTTCAAATTGAAGATGTGAGAAGAGTGCTAGATGAAACATATGAATATGTTTTAAATCACCATGCGAAAGTCTTAAAAGATATCGATGAGAAGAAAGAAATCACCGAAGCAAATGATAAAGAATTACATAAAGCCATTGAAGAATATCTTCAAATGAATAAATAAGTTATATGTCCCAAGAAGTTACGAAAATTAAAAAGAGAATATCATCAGTTAAGGGAGCTTTAAAAGTTACCAGCGCGATGAAACTTGTCTCCACGGTGAAATTAAAGAAGTGGAAGAACAAGATGATGAATAATCGCGATTACGCTAACTCGTTAAAGGAAATAACTGATACCGTGTTATCTTGTTGTAATAAGGTCAAGACACCTTTCAACGTGCCCAATGAAAAGACGGATAAAAATCTCTATGTCGTAATCTCTTCCACATTAGGTTTATGCGGTTCATATAACAACAATATTTTCAAGTTAGCGGATGTCACTTTAAAAGAAAAAGATGATGCCATTATTTTAGGAAATAAAGGCATAATTCACTTCCAAAGTGGCACTTTTACAAAGATTTTGGGTTTTGAGGAATATAGTTCTATTGAAAATACTGCCTTAATTAATACCCTTACTTCATTAATTATTAGCGACTATATCAAAGGTAAATATCACGAGATACATTTGATATATTCGGAATACAAAAATTCTCTCGCTTTTATACCGAGAGATTTAAAGATTCTTCCGCTAGAAAATGTTAATGAAGAAATCGATAGTTATAACCTCATCTTAGAGCCTGATGAAAAATCATTAGTGGACACCTTAGTCCCTATCTATATTAAAACCATTGTTTATAGCAAATTATTAGAGAGTGAAGTTTGTGAACAAGCCGCAAGATGCAACGCGATGGATAACGCGACGAATAACGCTCAAGATTTACTTGAACAATTAAGTATCGAATTCAATAAAGCAAGACAAGGAGCTATCACTCAAGAAATTACTGAGATTGTCTCCGCTGCTAATGCCTTATAGGAGGTAAGTTATGAAAGATTTAACAGTTAAAGGAAAGATATTACAAGTAGTGGGTCCGATTGTTGATGTCACATTTAAAGATCAACATTTACCCGAATTACTAACAGCTTTAGAAATCCCATTACCTAATGGTAATAAACTGACCGTTGAAGTTGCCCAACATATTGGTGATGATGCGGTGAGATGTGTTTCTATGGGCCCAACAGAAGGTCTCGTGCGTGGCATGGAAGTTATTTCTTTAGAGAAACCAATTTCCGTCCCTGTTGGTCGTCAAACCTTAGGTCGTATGTTTAATGTCCTCGGTGAACCTATCGATGGTTTAGGAGATAAAGATATTAAAGATGCAAAACGTCTTTCCATTCACCGTAACCCTCCGAAATTTAAAGATCAATCCGTGAAAACGGAAATCTTTGAAACCGGTATTAAAGTTATCGATTTATTATGCCCATATGTCAGAGGCGGTAAAATCGGTTTATTCGGTGGCGCTGGTGTTGGTAAAACTGTTTTAATTCAAGAATTAATGAATAATATTGCCAATGAAAAAGGTGGTATTTCCGTCTTCGCTGGTGTCGGAGAAAGAAGCCGTGAAGGTAATGATTTATATCATGAAATGAAAACCTCAGGTGTTTTAGGAAAAACCGCATTAGTGTTCGGACAAATGAATGAACCACCCGGAGCTCGTATGAGAGTCGGTCTCTCTGGTTTAACAATGGCGGAATATTTCCGTGACGAAGAACACTCTGATGTCTTATTATTCATCGATAATATTTTCCGTTTTACCCAAGCCGGTAGTGAAGTTTCTGCGTTGTTAGGAAGAATGCCTAGCGCAGTTGGTTATCAACCAACATTAGCGACAGAAATGGGCCAATTGCAAGAAAGAATCACTTCTACAAAAGATGGTTCTATCACTTCGGTGCAAGCCATCTATGTTCCTGCTGATGACTTAACTGACCCCGCTCCAGCAACAGCCTTCTCACATTTAGACGCTAAAACAGTTCTCGATAGAAATACCGCAGCGTTAGGTATTTATCCTGCTGTTGATCCTCTCAATAGTTCATCAACCGCACTTGAGCCTTCCATTGTTGGAGAAGAACACTACAAAGTAGCAAGAAGAGTGATTGAGATTCTTGAACGTTATAAAGAATTGTCCGATATCATCGCTATTTTAGGTATGGATGAATTATCCGAAGAAGATAAGAAAATCGTTGAAAGAGCGAGAAAGATTAGAAACTTCTTATCACAACCTTTCCATGTGGCCAGCCAATTTAATGGTATTCCTGGTATCTATGTTAAAGTTGAAGATACAGTGAGAAGTTTCAAGACCATCTTAGATGGTGAAGCTGATGATTTACCAGAAGTCGCTTTCTTATATGTTGGTACGATTGAAGAGGCGAGACAAAAAGCTGAATCTTTAAAATAATATGGCTGACACATTTGCTTTAACAATCCTTACTCCATATGGTCGATACTTCGAAGGAAGAGTCGAATTTTTAGAAGTGCGTTCCGAAAAATACAACCTCGGTATTTTGCCTAACCACGCTCCATTAATTTCGACAATCGTAGTGAGCAAAATCGTTATTAAAATGGGTGGCAAAAATTATGATTATGCCACCGGTGGTGGAGCAATCTATGTGAAGAAAGAAGGAGTAACCCTTGTTTTAGACTCAATAGAAAAGTCCGACGAGATTGATCTAGAGAGAGCTAAACAAGCAAAAGAACGTGCGGAAAAGAGGTTAAGTGAATCATCTCTTGACGAAGAGATAGATGTGCAAAGAGCTAAACTCGCATTATTAAAAGCAATCAATAGAATTAATATCGGATCTAAAGATTAGAAATTAGATTAGAAATCTCAGAACCATCGGTGGAATAATCGATGGTTTTTATTATTTCGTTATCTTTAACTAGAGAACAAAAACTAGAATAGTCAATTTGAAAATATGACTGAATTTGGGCAAAATCTTCAGCAATTTTAGGTTTATTTAGTAAAATTACATCCTTTTTGCTATTTGCGATATCTTTATTAATTATATATTGACTGCTTACTTCTAATGATTTTTCATCATCGATATCATAAACCATAGTTAAGAAATCTTTTTTATTGTTTTGATAGGTTTGGAACTCTTGATACGAATTAATCAAAGTGATGTTCGAATCGATGAAGTGACGATTCATTATCTTCTTTAATCTAGAGTAATTGTCAAAGTTATCAGCGTCAACTTCATAGGTTAACTTATTATCTTTTATATATCTAATGGATGGGACAAATCGATCCGCGAATATTTGCGGATATTTCTCCTCATATTCGTTAAACATTTCATATGTATAATCACTGACATTTAAACGATATAAAAGATGTCCAGTCTCACTAACATAATCTTTGAGAAGCGGTTCTAAGTCCTCACAATGGCCACAATAATCGGTATAGAGTTCTATAACAAATTCTTGCTTCGCTTTTAATAATCTATCCACTTGTTCAATAGTGACTTCCATGAAACTACTATCCAACACTTGGATGGAGATGACACTGTGGGCTTTGTCTTGGCAAGCACTTGTCATAGGAACTAACATCGCTAGCATTAATAGTGAATACAATTTTCTCATAGAAGGAGTATAACATAGTTTCGTAATGTAATACGAAATTATTTATGGTAAAATCTTTCTACGGAGGATAGCTTATGCACGCTTGGCACGACGTTAAATCATCTAGAGTAACACCTGAAGAATTCATCGCCCTCATCGAAATTTCTAAAGGAAGTAAAAACAAATATGAACTCGATAAAGAAACTGGTCATTTAATTCTCGATAGAGTTCTTTACACATCAACAATTTATCCACAAAATTACGGATTTATACCCCGTACTTTTGCCCGTGACTATGACCCTCTTGACGTTTTAGTTTTATGCAGTGAATCTATCTTACCGATGTCTTTCGTGAGATGCTCTCCTATTGGTGTCTTGATTATGACCGATAATGGTTTACCAGATGAAAAAATTATCGCCGTTTGTGTTGATGACCCATTCTATAAGGACCTTAAAGATATCCATCAAATTCCTGAACATGTTATGGCAGAAATTAAACACTTCTTTACTGTTTATAAATCATTAGAAGGTAAAGATACCGCTGTCGATGAAGTCTATGGTCGTGAAGAAGCGATTAGAGTTATCCAAGAATGTCTCGATTCTTATAAGAGAAACATTCAACCAAAAGTTTTAGCGGACCGCAAAGCCCGTGGTTATTAATGATTAATATTGTTTTATATAGGCCTGAGAAACCACAGAATACCGGGAACATCATGAGAACTTGTGTCGCGATTCATGCGACCCTTCATATCATTGGTCCCTTAACTTTTTCTATTGATTCTAAAGATCTTAAAAGAGTGGGGATGGATTATATCGATGATTTAAAGATGTACTATTATCCAACTTATGAAGATTTCCTTAAGGAGCATCAAAATAAAGATGTTTATTATGTGACAAGATATTCTAAGCAAGTTTATAGTTCTTTTGATTTTTCTGACCCCGTAAAAGATATCTTCATTATGTTCGGTAGAGAATCAACTGGTATTCCTCATGATATCTTAAGAAGCCATCCTGATAGATTATTAAGAATACCGATGGTGCCAGAAGCGAGAAGTTTAAATCTCTCAAACTGTGTAGCCATCTTAGCGTACGAGATATTAAGACAACAAAAATTTATTGGTCTATCCACAGCAGAAGCCATTAAAGGCGAAGACTTCTTGATTAATGAGAATAAAGAAAAATAGGTTACCACCTCTAAGTGATAACCTTTTTATTTACTGCTTTTTAATAATTTTACAGTTGATTTGCGGATATTTTTAATGGTAAATGTTTCGTAAGTAGTGAATAGTGCTTGCCCTAAGAAAGAACCTTTTTTCACATTTTTAATTAGTGTGCTTTGAACATCTCCATCTTCTTTTCCTGATAGTAGCAAAGCGATTTCACAAGCGAGAAGTTTTGCATCATTATCTGGATTATCTCCCATCAAGACAACATGACTTCCATGTTGATCTTTGATATGGAAGAATAAATCGGTTTTCTTTGCTTTCTTAAATGTTAATAATTCATTTTGTTTAGCGTTCTTACCGAAATAAATCTTCCAATCTCTATAAGAGATTTCTCCTGGCTTTGATTCTATCTTTTGTCTTGAATTAAGTTTAAATTTATTAGGGAATAATAGATTTGCGAGTTCTTTAATATCATACTCATTCATATATTTAGATTCCATTAAGCAATCTTCTAAATATTTGATTTCATTATGAGTTTTTTCTAATTCGATATTATCCATTTCAATGGTTCTTTTCGCTTTTTTATATTTCTTAAAATATTTCTCAGCGTTGATACCAGGAGTTAAAGAGAAATCGTAATCAATATTATTTTCTTTGATATATTCTCTTAATGATTCTTCATCATAAGAATAACCGAGAATAGTGGCACCGATATCTTTATTATTCAAATTGGTGTTCGCATTATCGATTTCTCTATGTAAGACATTGATCTTTTGTTTTAATGTTTTAATACGAGATTTTATATGGGTGAGAACAGGTTTAAATTGTTCTTCTAAACGACGATGCTTGGCGACCAAATAATAATCAGAAGCTTCTTCTTTAAAGGATTCGTAATCAAATACTTCTTCTTTAAGGATATTGTTATTTACTAATGATTTATATTTCAAACCCTTAATGATTGGGTGATCATTAGTTAAATCCGTATAATGGGTTGCGTATAAGATCGTATCATTATCATCTAACAGAATAAGATTTGGACGATGGGGGATTAATTCGATAAGAAGCCTTCTCTCTTCTTTTTCAAATAAATCATTTGTGTGTAAATAATTAAAGACGACCACTCTATCGTTATTCAGCAATTCAACTGATGATAAAAAACCATCTTTGACTTCTTTTCTTAGCATATCACTGAGTAAACCGATTTTAGTTCCACAAGGATCGTTAATAGTGATAAAGCAAAGGAAAGGATGCTCAGGATTTAATGAAATAAAAAGTTTCTCTTTGCGGTAGCTTGAAAAAGAAATGAACAAGTCATTACTATTTATAACTGTGATATTTGCGAAGTGATTTCTAGTAATTTTATTCGATAAATCCTCAACAATTTGCTTTAAAGCGTGAACGTTAAGCTGTAGTTTCTTCATGCTTATATCTTACCATAAATATTTGACCTTACTATAAATAGATATTTATAATAATAGACATATGAAAAAGGGTTTGCTCATTATTCTATCCGGTCCTTCAGGTGTAGGGAAAAACTGCGTAAGACAAGAAATCGTGAAATCTCATCGATTATCCTTATCTTATTCTATTTCTATGACCACTCGTGCGAGACGTGAAAAAGAAGTCGATGGTGTCGACTACTATTTCGTCAGCAAAGAAGAATTTCAAAAGAATATTGATGAAGGAAATTTCTTAGAATGGGCAGAATTTGTTGGCAATCGTTATGGTACTCCGAAAGACAAAGTGGAAGAATTAAGAAACCAAGGAAAAAATGTCTTTTTGGAAATTGAAATTAATGGTGCGAATCAAGTGATGTCGAAAATTAAAGATGATCGTGTGATTTCCTTTTTCTTAATGCCCCCATCTCTCGGAGCGTTAGAAGCAAGGATTCGTAAGAGAAAAACAGAATCAGAAGAAATCATCCAAGAGAGATTACAAAAGGGTGAAAAAGAGATGACGATGACACAAAACTATGATCACATCATCATAAATGATAAGGTATCTCGAGCTGCACAAGAAATTATAGATCTTGTTAAAGCGAAGCTAAAAAAATAAGAGACGGAAAAGAAATAATGAAGATAGTTGAAGTATTAATCGAATATGCTAATTATTCTCTAGACCGTCCTTTTTCTTATATATATAAAGGAAACAAAAAAGTCGATATTGGTTTTCGTGTTTTAACTAAATTCAACAATCGAGAAATCGTTGGATATGTGGTTAACACTTATGAGAGCGATAAAACTATCGAGCAATTAGAAGAAGAACTCGGTTTTAAAATTGGCGAGATTATCGATGTCATCGATGATGAACCACTTTTAAGTGATGATTTATTAAAACTCGCTGATCAAGTAGCGGATTATTATATCGCTCCGAAGATTAGTGTTTTGCAATCGATGCTCCCTCCCTCTTTATCACCGCGTAAATCTGCATTAAAAAAACCAAAGATTGCTTATGACCAATATGTCAAAGTTATTAATAAAGATGAAAGTGGATTAACTGACAAGCAAATTGAATTGTTAAGACTTTTATCTACTGAAGAAAAAGTATTGAAGAAAGAAATAAAGTCTAAATCCGTTTTAGATAAATTAATCGAATATGAAAGAGTGGAGATTGTCTTAGTGGAGAAGAGAAGACTAGCAATCCCAAATTATGAATATATCGCTCCTCCGAAATTAACTAATGAACAACAAGGAGTTATTGATGAAATCAACTCCTCAGATGATTTGGTTTATTTATTAGAAGGTGTTACCGGTAGTGGAAAGACAGAAGTTTATTTATCTCTTTCTGAACAAATCTTAAAAGAGGGCAAATCCGTTTTAATGTTAGTTCCGGAAATATCATTAACTCCGATGATGATGGAATATTTCTTAAGAAGATTTGAAAACAATGTGGCAATTCTTCATAGCGAATTAACTCCTGCGGAAAAATATGATGAATATCGAAAGATCGCTAATGGTGAATGCCACGTAGTAGTGGGCGCCAGAAGTGCGATATTTGCTCCCTTAAAAAATATCGGTTTAATTATTCTAGATGAAGAACACGTTGAATCTTATAAACAAGATACCACACCTTTTTATCATGCGAGAGAAGTGGCAATTATGCGTGGCAAGATGCATAAGGCTAAAGTCATTCTTGGAAGTGCCACCCCATCTTTAGAGAGCCGCGCTAGAGCACAAAAGAATATTTATCATCTCTTATTATTAACAAATAGAGTTAACAATAAACAGCTTCCCCAAACCACAATTGTGAACTTGGGAGATTATCGTAATATCGACAATAATTCCTATATTTTTTCGAAGCGTTTAAGAGCGGAAATTAGTGGTGTGTTATCACGTAAAGAGCAAGCTATTCTTTTGATTAATAGAAGAGGTTTTTCTACATCGGTTTCTTGCCGTAAATGCGGGCATATTTTTAAATGCCCAACGTGCGATATTGCTTTAACCTATCATAAGAGTGACAATATGCTTAAATGTCACCATTGTGATTATGTTACTAAAATGCCAGAAAGTTGTCCCGAATGCGGATCTAATTACATCATGAAAACCGGATTCGGCACCGAGAGAATTGAAGATGAAGTAAATAGATTATTCCCGGAAGCAAGAACATTGCGTCTCGATAGCGATTCGGCGAAAATTAGGACCAAAATCCCTACAATTATCGAACAATTTAGACGAAAAGAGGCTGATATTTTAATTGGCACCCAAATGATTGCCAAAGGACATGACTTCCCTGATGTTACTTTAGTTGGCGTCGTTTTAGCGGATATTGGTTTATCTATGCCATCTTTTAGAAGCAATGAAAGAGCCTTCCAATTAATCACTCAAGCGGTCGGTCGTAGTGGTAGAAAAGATAAAAATGGTATCGCGATAATTCAAACCTACATGCCGAACAATTATGCAATCACAATGGCGGCTCGTCAGAACTATGAATTATTCTATCGTAAAGAGATGAATTATCGTCATCTACAATCCTATCCTCCTTATACCTATTTAGCGAGTATCACCTTAGCAGGTAAAAACGAAGATGCGGTAGTTTTAGGTATGGTGAATTTAATTGATATTTTAAATAATGAACTCGGCGATGAAGCCCAGGTTCTTGGACCCACTGTTCCTTATATTCCTTATGAGGGTGATAACTTCCTTAGAACTGCGTTAGTAAAATTTAAAAATTACAAAATAGTGCAGCCAGTCTTGAAAAAGATTGTGTCTGTCTATGGCGCTAAGAGTCAAATCCACTTATCTATAAATATAGACCCATACAATTTTTAGTATAAAAAATGTATCTTGTTGTATTATAATGATACACGAGGTTTTTTATTATGATCAGTATTGAAGTATTCGGATTAGACCAATTTGTTGTGGGAAACTTATCTAAAGATTTAACTCCTAGAATTGCTAAGCTCTACGGAGTGGATGAAGAAGATATTATTTTCATTTCTCCACAAACTATGGTTTTCCATAAAGGTGTTGAACAAACTTCTTGGAATATTCTTATTAAAGTTTCTGCTCCTAGAGATGTGGTGGGACTTCAAGATGAGATGTCCGATTTAATTATGAAAGGCATCGGTGAAGTAGCTATTCATGTGACTGTTTTATTTGAATATTATTCAACCGGCGATCGTTATCAAAGAATTAATGATGATTATCCACTTTTCATTACTGAAGCTAACTTAGTCGATTTAGATAATGATTACGATGAAGAGGATTCCGAATCTAATGAAGAGGAAGAAGACATCTACACCGGAGATATCTTTGAAGGATTAAATAAATAATTATGAAAGAATTTGAGCACGCTTATAACGTCTTAATAAAGGTTGTTGAAGAAGGCTTACCGTTTAATATAGCGATTCGCTCTTCTTTAAAAGAAGAAAAGAATAAATATACCGGAGATTTTAAATCTTCTATTTCCGCGGTCAGTGGCTGTGCTTTAAGACATTATTTTGTCTTTAAAGAAATCGTCAGTCGTCATTATGGTGAGATTGAAGAAAAAGAATTCTTATTATTATCAGTCGGTTTAGCAAATCATATTTTTGCCAAACGTTTTGATGAAGAAGAACTCAATGCTTTTATTTCTAAGAAAACTTCTCTAGAAGGTGCGGTGGAATTCATCTCTAGTTTCAATGATCCGAAGACCTTAATTCCCGAAGATATTGAATTCGGTTCTAAGAAGTTTTTAAGTTTACGTCACAATCTTCCTATTTGGTTAGTCAATATGTGGCAAAAGAATGCTGGCCCAATTCTCTCTAAGAAATTATTTAGAGGCCTCAGTGAACATAAGCAACCATTAGTGAGAATTAATACCGACAATATTACTATTGAAGAATTCTTAAAGAAATATTCCGATTTTACTCAATTTAATGATGAACCAGTAGCCGTTTTTAATGGCAAAGGAAACATTAAAAAGCATGATGCAATCATTAATAATGATGCCTTTGATATGCCTATTAGTTATCGTTTCATGTGCAAAGATTTAGATATCGATCCATTACGTGGTATCGCAATTTATGGTGGCTCAAATAACTATTTATTAAATGAGCTCACTATCATGTTAGGCACATCTTTTAAAGCGGATTATGTCTGCGGTGTGCAAAAGCATTATTTTGATACTTTAGCCACGATTAAAAAACTCGGTTTAACCGATGTTTCTACATATGAAGGTGGTGCATCTTTAATCGTTACCTGTATTTCCAAACCGGTTCACACTTTCTTTGTCTGTCCAGAAAACACTTATTTCTTAGGACTCATCGAGCGTCCTGATTATTTCCTGACATTAAAACAAGAAAATCTCGACCAAATTATCGCTAACGAAGAATTGGCGTTAAATGAAAGTGCAGCTTTCGTGGAACAAGGTGGCGATTTAGTTTATTTCATCCCCACATTCTGTAAGAACGAAGGAAGAAGTTTGATTCATCGCTTCTTAAATAAACACAAGGAATTCACCCTTGTGGAAGAAAAACAATTATTCCCGTTTGATAAGTATCAAACATTCTTATATTTTGCCGTTTTAAGAAAAGAGGTCACCAATGATTAATCTCTACGGAATGGAGATGAAAAAATTACAAGACTTAATGGTTAGCGAAGGTCAAAAACCATACCGCGCTATCCAACTTTATACATGGATGTATGAAAAGAAAGCTCGTGATTTTGATGAGATGACCGATATCTCTTTGAAATTTAGAGAAGTCTTAAAAGAGAAATATTGTCTCAAATTACCATCCATTTTCTTAAAACAAGTTTCGAAAGATGGCACAGTCAAATTACTTTTAGAACTAGAAGACCATATGAAAGTGGAATGTGTTCTTATGAGATATGACTATGGTTGTGCTGTCTGCGTTTCTAGTCAAGTTGGATGTAATATGGGATGTTCTTTCTGCTCTTCTGGCATCTTAGGCAGACAAAGAAATTTAAAACCAGAGGAAATGGTGGGACAAGTTCTTGTCATCAACGACTTATTAGCGGAAGAAGGCAAAGGCATGCATGTTACTCATGTCGTTGTCATGGGAACAGGTGAACCTTTTGACAATTATGATAATGTGATGGATTTCATCCGTATCATCAATGCTCAAAAAGGTTTAGCTATCGGAGCTAGACATATCACCGTATCCACTTGTGGATTAATTGATGGTATTAAGAAATATGCTCGTGAAGGATTGCAAACTAACTTAGCTATTTCTCTCCACGCTCCAAATAACGAATTAAGAAATCAACTGATGAAAATCAATAAAGCATATCCTTTAGAAGTTCTTATGCCCGCTGTTAAAGATTATGAACAAACTAGCGGTAGAAGAGTGACTTATGAATATCTTCTTTTAGAAGGTATTAATGACACTAAAGAACATGCAGAAGAATTAATTAAATTAATTAAAGGTACGATGGGATATGTCAATCTCATCCCTTATAACGAAACAAATAAAAATAACTTCAAACGCAGTAGTGGCAATCGTGTTCATGCCTTCTTGGACTATTTGACCAAGGGTGGTGTGACTGCGACAATTCGTAAAGAATTCGGTAGTGATATCGATGCCGCATGCGGACAACTTAAAGCAAAAAGCGAGGGCAGTTTATGACAGCAAAGAAATACCTTTTCGGCCGATATGCTTGCAAAGTAGATATCGGAAAAGTGAGACTCAACAACGAAGATAGAGCTATAGCTCTGACCAATTCTAGAGGCAACATCTTATTAGTTGTCTGCGATGGTATGGGTGGACAAAACAAAGGCGACTTAGCCGCCTCTTTAGCCATCGATAAAATCGCTGAAGAATTCCGCGCTAAAGAAAGTTTTTCCGGTGCCTTCTTCGCTAAAAGATGGGTTGCTAATGTTGTCAGAAGCGCCAACTCTATTGTCTATCGCCAAGCTTTAACAAATGAAAAATATAATGGTATGGGAACAACCATGACCTTAGTTTTAATCGTTAACGATTATATGGTTGTCGGTCATGTCGGTGACTCCCGTGCTTATTCTTTAAGAAATCGTGTATTAACACAAATTACGGAAGATCAAACTTATGTCCAATACTTGTATCGTATTGGTGAAATTACTAAAGAAGAAATTCCTACCCATCCCAAACGCCATGTTCTTATCAATGCATTAGGCATTTATAATAGTTTAGATTTAGACGTTAAATCTTATCCATATTTAGGTGACACAATTATGGTGTGTTCCGATGGTTTATATAATAACGTTGCCGAAAAAGATATTTTAACAATTCTTAAAGGCACTGATACACCTGATCAAAAAGTTAACGAATTAGTTTCTTTAGCTAATGCTAATGGTGGATCGGATAATATCGCTGTGATTGTTTGGGAGGCGAATGAATAATGCCTCTTAAAATTGGTTCTTTAATTGATGGGCGCTTTCGTATCATGGCCAGAGTCGGCCATGGTGGTATGGCGGAAGTCTACGAAAGTGTCGATGTCATCACTAAGAAAAATGTCGCTATTAAATTAATCAGGGAAGATGTCATGTCTAATCCCGTTAATTTAATGCGTTTCCAAAATGAAGCGAGCATCGCGGCTTCTTTAAATCACCCCAATATCGTGAAAGTTTATAATCACGGTACCGTGGAAGGAATCCCTTATATCGCTAACGAATTCATTAAGGGTCAAAACCTCAAAGAAGTTTTGGATTTCCGTTTATCGCTTCCAATTATTGAAGCGGTTGATGATTTATTACAAATTGCTTCCGCTTTAGCGTATGCGCATTCTCATGGAGTTGTGCACCGCGATGTGAAACCAGATAACATTTATGTTATGGGTGATGGAACCGTCAAGCTTGGTGATTTCGGTATCGCTCAATCTACGGGCACACTCGATGAAAAATCAGAGAATGAAATTGTTGGTTCAGTCCATTATTTAGCGCCAGAAATATCTCTCGGGAAAATCGCTACACCTCAATCTGATATTTATGCTTTAGGTGTAACATTCTTTGAAATCATTACTGGTCACGTTCCATACAATAAACAAAAAGCCATTGATATCGCAGTGGCGCATGTGAAAGAGAAATTCCCATCTCCGAAAAAATATTTACCTAATTGTCCTAAAGAAGTGGAACACATTATTAATAAGTGTACGAGAAAAAATCCGAAAGAAAGATATGCTAGTGCCCAAGAACTTTACGATGATTTATTAAAGTTAAAAAATAATCCTTCTGCTATTAAGGAAAAGAAAGGATTCTTCTCAAGAATATTCGGTTTCAAATAATGAAGGGTCGAGTCGTCTCATTAAGTTGTGGTATTTATTCCGTAGAGAGCGATGGAATAATTTACAATGCTCCGGCAAGAGGATTATTTCGTTCCCGCGGAGTGAAACCGATGGTTGGCGATTTAGTGGAACTCGGGGAAGAAACCTATGTCATTAACGATGTTTATGAGAGAACCAATTGTTTAAAAAGACCACCTATCGCAAACGTCGATCAAATGCTGATTATTGAAAGCTTAAAAGAACCGGAGTTTTCCTATCTTTTAGCCTTCAAATATTTAACCTATGCTAACATGCATAATATCAAGGCGAAAATCATCTTAACAAAATCTGATAAAGAAGATGATAAAAACGCGATTGAAGAGATTAAAGAAGTCTTCAAAAAAGTCGGTATTGATATCTATGTTGTCTCTAATAAAACCCATGAAGGATTAGAAGAAGTGAGAAAGATATTCTCTGACCATATCACTTGTTTAATCGGACAAAGTGGTGTTGGCAAGTCTTCTTTGATTAATAGTATCGATAAAGATTTTGAAAGAAGAGTGGGTGAATATTCCTACGCCTTAGGCAGAGGAAAGCACCAAACCAAAGAAGTAATTTTACTTCCTTATGAAGGCGGATATATCGCTGATACACCAGGGTTCTCCTCTTTAGAATTAGATCTCTATAAAGAAGATTTAGCGCAATTTTACCCTGGTTTTACGGATAAATTCACCAATTGTTATTTCTCAAACTGCTTACATTTAACGGAAAACAAATGCGTTATTAAGGATATGATTAACTCTGGTGAGTATCCAATTATCGCCTTTGAATGCTATAAAAAATTATCTGATGAAGCTATCTATAAAATGAAGAGGTACGAAAGATGAAAAATGTTAAAATTGCCCCCTCTATTCTCTCTGCGGATTTCAATAATCTTCAGAAAGATATCGCTTTAGTGGAATCTCTTGGAGCGGAGTTTTTACACTTTGATGTGATGGATGGACACTTCGTCCCTAATATCTCTTTTGGTATCCCAGTTTTAAAATGTATCGCCCATTCACACCATATGGTTAACGATGTTCATATCATGATTTCTGAACCCTTAAAATATGCGGAAAAATTCGTGAAAAATGGTGCGGATTATTTAACCTTCCATTATGAAGCCTGTGCTAACGATGAAGAAGTGAAAAAAGTCATCGATATTATCCATGAAAATGGTGGTAAGGCAGGCTTATCAATTAAGCCAAATACTAAACCAGAAGTTCTAGATAAATTCTTAAAAGATTTGGATTTAGTTTTAATCATGTCCGTGGAACCAGGTTTCGGTGGACAATCCTTTATGGAATCTGCCTTAGATAAAATTCGTCACTGCCGTAAACTAATCGATGAGAACAACTATAATTGTTTAATTGAAGTCGATGGCGGCATTAATGAAAAAACCGCTCCTCTATGTAAGGAGGCTGGTGTTGATATTCTTGTTGCGGGTTCATATTTATTTGGACACGAAGATATCAAAGAAAGAATTGAGGCTATAAGATAAACATGCTCAGTGCTTGGGCCATTGCGTTTGCGTCTGGTGCCATTATCTTTTTTCTACTTTATTTTGTGGCTTCTTCATTTAATTATAAGAAGCGTTTTAACGACAAATATGATTTTAAAAATCATTTTCCTTATGAATTCAATTATGAGGGACATTTTTCCGACAATATTATAGGGAATGTTTCTCTGATTATGTCCGCAGCATTTTCTATTGGTTTATATATTGTCTCTTGTGCTTTTAAATATACGAATGGTTTAGTGATTGCTAGTTTAGGATCTGGAGTAGCCTTATCTTTATTAATTGTGGCTTTAAATTTTGCCCCTCTAAAATATTTGAAACTCCATTTATTTTTTATGGTCCTTTCCTTTGTGGCCGCTTTTGCTACTCCTGCTTTAATCGGTTTTGGTTTCTTTGGTCATTACCAAGATTTTAAAGACGGATTCTCATTAGTGTTTTTTATCATTTCTTTAGTTATTGCGGTATTCTTATTCGTTTTAATAATGAACCCAAAATTATCTTTAAATATACCCATGAAAAAAGCGACCGATGATAAGGGAAACGAATATTATGTACGACCCAAATTTATCGTAATCGCTTTCTCTGAATGGATGATGGTGTTCTCGATATTGATATCGAATATATTAATGGTGATATTACTACAAGTAATTTAAGGTAGAAAAAAAGTGACTTCGCGTCACATTTTTTTATTAGGATTTGCTTATCTCTCTTTGTATTGTTTGTTGAGACTGCGATAGGCACGGGTGGACATGCGAACACGCATTTCTTTTCCGTCAACTACAACAGTTCTGGTTTGGAGATTGCAATTCCATCTACGGCGTGTCGCTCTCAAAGAGTGGGAACGATTATTGCCGCTCACTGGACCTTTACCTGTAACTGGGCATACTCTTGACATATCGTAGTCCTCCTAAATCACTTTTGAAATCTTATCACAAGGCATTTATTCATGCAACAACAAATGAAAAAACTTTGTTTTTATCTTTTTTAAAGTCTCACATTTGGGTATTTTCTTTCAAATTCTTCCTTGGTTAAACGGTTTTTACAATGTTGTAACATCGTTTTATAGAGAAGATTCTTTTCATCAAAATATAAATATCTAGCGTGTCCTTGCCTGGTATAGAAGTGGATGAGTTTTCTCTTCTCCGATTTTTCTTCATCGATATAAACCACATCGCTGTAATAATAGATGAGTTGTTTTCTTCCTTTATTGAAGATGACATATGATTTATTAATTTCATAAGAGCTCGTATATTTCACTGCCACAAATAAAGCGATTGTGGCAGCCACATAAATGCCGATAATCGTGTACTGTCTCCAATCGTATGGAAGTTCAAATAAAAACAAATAAAATGTCATACCAAAAATAATTAATCCCGCGAGAATGGTGACAGCGATTAATGGCCAAATCAATCTTTTATAAGAGATACGAACTTTCACAAAAAGAATTTTACTCGAAGTAGGAAAAGATAAAAAGTCTTTTTACCTTACAATATGTGCGTGCGCTTGCTATAATATACACGTTACATGTAAAAAGGAGATTTTATATGCCTAAAAAAGTCGTCGCGATGATATTAGCAGGAGGTAAGGGAACTCGACTCGAAGCTCTCACAAAGAAAACCGCTAAACCTGCCGTATCATTTGCCGCTAAATATCGTATCATTGATTTTCCTCTCTCAAACTGTGCTAACAGTGGCATCAACACTGTCGGTGTCTTAACACAATATGAATCAACCGATTTAGATGCCTATATCGGTAATGGTGAAAAATGGGGCTTAAATGGTGTTCACTCACTCATGACATCTATTGCTCCACGTCAAACAGAAGAAGGGGCTAATTGGTATAAAGGAACCGCTGATGCGATTACCCAAAATATCGACTTCTTGGATAACAATAAACCGGAATATGTTTTAATTCTTTCCGGTGACCATATTTATAAAACCTTATATAACGACATGATTGAACTTCATATCGAATCTGGCGCAGATGCAACTATTTCCGTTATTGAAGTCGACCCGAAAGAAGCCAGTCGTTTTGGTATTATGGCGGTTGATAAAGAAGATCGTATTATTGAATTCCAAGAAAAACCCGCTCAACCAAAGAGCAACCTAGCATCTATGGGTGTCTATGTCTTTACTTGGAAAATCTTAAGAAAATATTTAATTGATGACGCTCGTGATCCTAAGAGTGAACATGACTTTGGCAATAACATCATTCCGAAGATGCTTAATGATGGTTTGAAATTACAAGCCTATCGTTTCAAAGGATATTGGAGAGATGTCGGTACTTTAGCGTCATTACACCAAGCCAATATGGATGTTGCTTTAGGTGAAGGCACTTTAAATTTATATGACAATGATCAAAATACTCGTATCTTTACAGAAGATGTTTATACAGTCCCACAATATATCGGTCCTTTAGGAAGCGTAAAAAGAAGTATCGCTAATCAAGGTTCGGTTATCTTGGGTAGCGTTGATTCTTGCGTTATCTCTAGCGATGCCATTATCAAAGAAGGTGCGGAATGCACACGTTGCGTTATTATGGCGGGCGCACTTATCGGGCATAATGCGAAAGTCAATAATGCGATTATCGCTCCAGGTGTGGTGATTGAAGATGATGCAAAAATCAATCTTGATAGTGATGAAATTGTTTTAATCTCAAAGGAGGCCAAGAACAATGAATAAAGTTTTAGGTATTTGTAATCTTCATGATTCTCCGAGTCTTGGACAATTAACTAAGAATCGTCCTGCCGGTGCTTTATCATTTTTAAGTCGTTATGCCTTAATGGACTTCACTCTTTCCAATTTCTCCAATTCGGAAATTGATAAGATTTTAGTCTTAACAGAAAACAATTTATCCGCGGTATTCAATCATACCAAACAAGGTTATGTTTGGATTAATAATACGAGAACGGGATTCTTAAGAATCGCGATGAATGAGAAATTAATTGAATCCGGTAAATTCAATACCGATATCGCTAATATTGAAACACATTATTCCATTATTGAAGACTCTAAACCAGAGATCATCGTCGTCGCTCCATCTTTCTTCTTATATTCATTCGACTTTAGAAAAGCTATCGAAGATCATGAAGAAAGTGGTGCGGAGATTACTTGCTTATATATTAAGACGGAAAAAGGCGATCGCGATTATCTCAACTGTGATTCCTTAGAAATTGAAAATAATGGTGTTATCACCCATTCGAGAGCTAATGTCGGAGAAAAGAAGAACCAAAATATTTCTTTAGAAGCTTTCATCTTCACCAGAGATGCTTTTGACAAAGTTTTAGCGATGTCTCATAAGGTCAGTGAAATGTATGGCATTAGAAAGACTGTTTCTTATGCGATCAATCGTCATAGATTAATCGTTAGAGGATATGAATTCGATGGCTATGTGGTCCCAATTCTTTCCTTTAACCATTACGTCAATAAATCGTTTGAATTATTAGCCTATGAAAATAGACAAAAATTATTCTTTGATGACTGGCCAATCTACACAACCACTCATAACACGCCACCCGCATTATATGGTCCGAAAGCCTTTGTGAAGAATTCATTCGTTGCCAATGGATCTGTGATTAAAGGGCATGTCGAGAATTCCATCATCTCTCGTGATGTCATTATTGAAGAGGGCGCGAATGTGCAAAATTGTATCATCTTCACTCTTTCTCATATCGGTAAAGATAGCGACTTAGAATATGTCGTTGCTGATAAGAATGTGAAAGTCTCAGTAGTGAAAAAACTCAAGGGACAAAAAGATGATGTGTTGTTTATTAGACAAGGAGCCAAAATATAATGAGAATTGTCATGGTAGCCAGCGAATGCCGGCCTTATTGTAAGACCGGTGGTTTGGCAGATGTTGTATATTCACTATCAAAAGAATTAGTTGCTTTAAATAACGAAGTATCGGTGATATTACCTTATTATCAAAAAATTCATTTTGACGATAAAAAACCTGCAGAACTTGTAGATTCCTTCATAGTTGAGATGTCTTGGAGACACCAAGAAGCGAAGATTTATCATCAAAAATATCTCGGTGTTGATTTCTATTTTGTGCAGCACTGGTATTTCGATAGACCGAACTTTTATGGCGATGGAGATGATGGGGAAAGATTTGCTTTCTTCACTTTAGCCGCACGTGAATTTTTAGCGAGAAGAAAATCAATTCCCGATATTATCCATGTCCATGACTGGCAAGCCGGAATGCTTCCTTGCTTAATCAAGACTAACGATTATTATCGCAATATTTTTAAAAAGACTAAATTTGTCATGACCATCCATAATCCCGCTTTCCAAGGAATGCTCGATCGCGATGCTTTAGGCAATTTATATAATTTGCCTGTCTATTTATTTGATGATGGGCAAGTTCGTCTCGATGGACGTGTTTCCACTTTAAAAGCGGGACTCGTTTTTGCCGATAAGATTACTACCGTCAGTCCTACCCACCGCTCGGAATTATTAACACCTGAAGGTGGTATGCATTTAGATGGCGTTTTAAATCTTCGTGAATGGGATTTCTGTGGCATCTTAAACGGCATTGATTATTTAGAATTTAATCCTGAAGATGATCCCCAAATCTATTTCACCTATAGCAAAGATAATCTTGTTGAGGGAAAGAAGAAAAACAAAAAGGCTTTATTTAAAGAATTAAATATCGTCGATTATGGAAAACCATTATTCTCTTTAGTCTCACGTTTAACGTGGCAAAAGGGTTTAGGCATTTTATTCCCCACCTTATATGAATTAGCGGAAAGAGGATGTAATATCGTTATCCTCGGCAGTGGAGAAAGACAATACGAATTAGAATTCGAAGCCTTAAGAGCGAGATACCCTGATAAAGTCGCAATTTATATCGGTTATAACGATGCTTTAGCCCATAAAATTTATGCGTCTAGCGACTTCTTCTTTATGCCTTCACTTTTTGAACCTTGCGGTTTAGGACAGATGATCGCCCAAAGATATGGAACTTTACCAATCGTGAGAAGAACCGGTGGATTAAGAGATTCCGTCATCAACTTTGATGGTGGCAATCAAAAAACCTCTAATGGTTTTGGATTTGATAATTATGCCTCTGATGATATGAGATATACTTCTATCTACGCATTAGATAACTGGGGCAATAAGAGATTAATTCATCATTTGATGAAGAACGCTATGGAGACCGATAATTCTTGGATTAAAAGTGCGAAGAGTTATCTCGGTTTATATAACGAAATCGTCCGCAAATAAAGGAGTAACTGCTTATGAGTTATGACCATAAAAAAATAGAACAAAAATGGCAGAAATATTGGGAAGAAAATCAAACATTCAAGACTGATGTTTGGGATTTTTCTAAACCGAAATTTTATGCTTTAGATATGTTCCCATATCCTTCTGGTGTGGGTCTTCATGTCGGTCATCCAGAAGGATATACCGCAACTGATATCGTTTCCCGTATGAAAAGAATGCAAGGTTATAACGTCTTACATCCTATGGGATACGATTCATTTGGTTTACCGGCAGAACAATATGCGATTCAAACTGGTAATCATCCAGAAGAATTTACCAAAAGAAATATCGCTACATTTGCTGGGCAATTAAAAGAACTCGGCTTTGATTATGACTGGACGAAAGTCATCTCCACAAGCGATCCATCTTTCTATAAATGGACACAGTGGATTTTTAAAGGTTTGTTCTTAGATGGCTACGCTAAATATATCGATATGCCAGTGAACTGGTGTGAAGAATTAGGCACTGTTCTTTCTAATGATGAAATCATCGATGGCAAGAGTGAAAGAGGTGGATATCCTGTGGTTCGTAAGAACCTCAAACAATGGGTTATCGACCAAGCGAGATTCGGTGAAGAATTATTAGAAGGTTTAGAAAGAATTGATTGGCCAGAATCCACTAAAGAAATTCAAAGAAACTGGATTGGAAAATCTATCGGTGCTTTAATTGATTTTGAAGTTGCTGATCATAAAGAAAAATTCACTGTCTTCACCACTCGATGTGACACTATTTTCGGTGCGACTTATTGCGTGTTAGCGCCTGAGCATGAACTGGTGAAGAAAATTGCTTCCAAAGAACAACTAGCAGAAGTGAATAAATATATTGAAGAAGCTTCGAAAAAGAGTGAATTAGAAAGAACTTCTTTAAGCAAAGATAAAACCGGTGTATTTACTGGTGCTTTCGCAATTAATCCTGCAAATCAAAGACGAATTCCGATATTTATTTCCGATTACGTTTTATCTTCTTATGGTACAGGCGCCATTATGGCGGTCCCTGCCCATGATAGTAGAGACTATGCTTTCGCGAAGAAATTTGGTTTAGAGATTATTCCTGTTTTAGAAGGTGGGGATATTGAAAAAGAAGCTTATGAAGATGATGGCTTGCATATTAACTCTGACTTCTTAAATGGTTTGAATAAAGAAGACGCCATTAACAAGATGCTTGAATTCTTAAAAGAAAAAGGCATTGGCGAACAAAAAGTTAATTACAAATTTAGAGAATGGATTTTTGCCCGTCAAAGATATTGGGGCGAACCGGTTCCTGTCGTTCATATGGAAGATGGTTCTATCTATGCTTTAAAAGATGAAGAACTTCCTTTAGTGTTACCAGTTTTAGATGATTATAAAGGCCATAATGGTAAAGCACCTTTAGAGAATGCCACCGAATGGAAAAAATATGAAATC
>JAEEGL012812689.1_pt1 | contig 27007 bp, 19 predicted proteins | sample 9134231 | NCBI WGS metagenome assembly JAEEGL01 (sample SAMN16246548, study PRJNA631951) | gut metagenome | biome: gut microbiome; feature: rumen; material: fiber-attached | host: Bos | place: Iran: Karaj | collected 2018-10 | reverse complement strand
TGACGGTGACCGCCGGCAAGGACATCATCGCCACGGACTTCACGGCCGGCACCTCCGCCGTCATCACGGCGGGCACCGCTGACTACGTGGCCGACATCGTCGGCAGCAGCATCGGCGCGAAGACGATCGACGTCACCGCCACGGGCGAGCTGGACGGCCTGGCCGTCCGCGCCAAGGGCGAGACGAAGGGCGAGACCAGCCTGAAGGCGACGGCGGGCACCTGGATTGTCGGCGGCGAGTACGTCGCGGAGGTCGGCGCGGTCGAGCTGACGGCCATCAAGAACGGCATCGTCGGCGTCATCGCGGTGGCGAAGGACGGCTCCGATGTGACCCTGAAGGCGGAGAATGCCGAACTGGACAACAACACAGTGACATCCGTCGGCGACATCATCCTGACCGCCTACGGCTTCAGCTCCGGCGCCTACATCAGCGAGACCGGCAAGATCGAGCTGACCGCCACGGGCATGGACATCAGCGGCGTCTACGCCAAGTCCAAGACCCAGAGCGTGACCATCACGACGGAAGGCGCGGACCTGAACATCATCGACACCATCGCGGATGCCTACACTGACGCGACGCTGAAGGCCAGCGGCAACGTCATCGACAGCGCGGCGGTTGCCGCCACCGGCAGCGCCTCCATCGAGGGCGTTGACATCAGAGGCAGCAAGACCGTTGCGGAAATCGACGCGACGTTGAAGGCCAGCGGCAGTGTGATTGACAGCACGGCCATCGCGAAGACGGGCAATGTCGCCATTGAGGCGGCGGATATCGTCAACAGCAATGTGTCTGCCGGTACCGACGCGACGCTGACAGCCGATGCGACGGTCAAGAACACGTTGGCGGATGTGGCGGGCAACCTGACCATCACCGCGAACGACATCATGAACAACACGGCGGTTGCGGGCGGCGACGCCACGCTGACCGCGGCTGAACTCCTGAGCGGCAACAATATTGCGGCACAGGGTGCGATGACGGTTGACGGCACCGGCCTGGTCAGCGAGAACACGCTGGCCGCGCAGGGCGACCTGACGGTCACCAACGCCAGCGGCCTTGCGAACAACACCATGACCACCGGCGCGAACCTGACGGTCACCACGGAAGGCAACATCGTCGGCGACAACTACGTGGCCACTGGTGACGCGGCCATCGAAGCCGCTCTGGTGAACAACGTGACCGTGGATGCCGCCAACGTGACGGCTGACATCGACGGCAAGGCCCAGAACCTGACGGTCAAAGCCACCGACGATGCCGAACTCACGGCGGACAGCATTGCCAACAGCACCATGACGGCCGGCGGCGACGCCACCGTCACGGCGACCAGCGGCATTGTTGAACTGAGCGTTGCGGCGGACGGTGATGTGACCGTCACCGTCACCGACGGCTCCATCGCCAACGGCGCGCTGAGCTCCGTGGACGGCGACATCGATGTGACGGCCAAGACGGACGTCTCCGGCCTGACCATCGCCACCAACGGCAACGTGAACATCGAGGCCACCGAAGGCTACATCCAAGGCACCAGCGCTCTCATCGGCGAGACCCTGACCGTGTTCGCGGGCAAGGAAATCGACGGCAGTGACTTCACCGCCGGCATCACCTTGGATGAGACCGCGGGTGTTGTCATCGACATCAAACACGCCACTGGCCTTGTGAGCGACAGCTTCGTGGCCGAATGGGGCGACATCAAAGTCGGCGACGAAGAGAATCCGTTCACCATCGAATACCTCGTGCAGACCGCTCTGCTGGCGAAGCACGGCTCCATCGACATGGACGGCGTGACCTTCCATGAACTGGACGGCATCGCGATGACGGCGGCCAAGGATCTGACGGTCGTGGCCGACTACATCGTGGGCTCCACGCTGGTGGCTGAGGACGGCACGCTCGACGTGACGGCGAACGTCTCGCTGACCGGCGGTGTGCTCTACGCGAAGGACGGCAACGTCATCGCCACGGCTCCCGAAATCAGCGGCACGACCATCGTAGCTGACATCGCCGATGACGGCACCGGCAACGTGGATGTGGACGCGGAGACGCTGCGGAACATCAGCATTGACGCCGACGGCGCCGCCACCGCCACCGCGAACTTCATCAGCGGCGGCAGCTACGTGGCCGAAGGCAACGTTACCATCACGGCGAAGGACGATGAAGCGTCCTCCATCGAGACGGGCAACTTCATCAGCGGCAACGGCAGTGTGGAAATCAGCAAGTTCTACAGCTTGGAGGGCTTCACCGCCCGCGCCTACGACACGGTTGACATCCACGATGTGACCGACGTCCTGGACGGCATCCTGTCCGCTGACAGCGTGAAGGTGTCCGCCGCTGACGACATCATCAACAACAACATCTACGCCGACAGCAACGTGACGCTGGCCAGCGTTCAGATCGCCAACAACGTGATCTACGGCGACGGCCAGATCAGCGTGACCGCCTCTGATGCCCTCACGGGCAACACCATCAGCGGCAACGGCACCTTGACGATCGACGGCGAAGGCGATGTGGAGAACAACACGATCACCATGAACGGTGATGTGGATGTGACCAATGCCGCCGCCATGACGAACAACGACGTCAAGGTCACCGGCACGCTGACCGTTGACATCAGCGGCAACATCGCCGGCGGCGAGATCGCGGTTGACGGCTCCGCCAACATCACGGCGGGTGCCATCGACGGCAGCGCCATCGGCACGACGGACACCCTGACGGTGAACGCCGACTCCATCAGCGCCAGCACGATCAACGGCAAGGGTCTGGTTGACCTGACGGCGGCCACCGCCGCCATCGGCAACACGATCGTCGCCGAGAACGGGCTGAACCTGCAGGGTGCCGGCCGCTTCGAGAACAACACGGTCAACGCGAAGGGCGATGTGGCCATCACCGAGCTCAGCAGCCTGAAGAACAACACCATGACCATTGACGGCAGCCTGGCCATCGATGTGGATGCGGAAATCTCCGGCGACAGCTACGCGGTGACGGATGCGGCGACGATTGACGCCGCTGCCCTGAGCAACGTGTCCATCGAGGCGGATTCCATCAACGCGACGGCCACTGGCCTCATCAGCAACCTGACGGCCAAGGCGGCCAACGACCTGACGGTGGAAGGCGGAGACGCCATTGCCAACGCCAGCCTGAGCTCCTCCAACGGCGGCACGGTTTCCGTGACGGGCCAGAAGGATGTCTCCGCGGTGGTGATCGCCACCAGCGGCGACGCGGCCATCACCGCGACGGAAGGCAACATCCAGGGCAGCTCCGCTCAAATCGGCGGCACGCTGACTCTGTTCGCTGGCAAGGAAATCGACGGCAGTGACTTCACCGCGGGCTCCGCTCTGGAGAGCGCGGACGCCATCGCCATCGACATCCAGCACGCGACGGGTCTGGTCTCCGACAGCTTCGTGGCGGAGAACGGCTCCATCAAGGTCGGTGACGGCGAGGGCTCCATCGAGTTCATTACGGAGACCGCAATTCTGGCGAAGAACGGCAATGTGGAAATCAACGATTCCATCCACGAGCTGGACAACGCCACGCTGACCTCCGCGAGCGACCTGACGGTGACCGCCGACTACGTGGCCGGCTCGGTCCTGATCTCCGAACAGGGCATCATCACCCTGAACGCTGCGAAGAGCGTGGTCGACACCACCGTGTTTGCCAAGGACGGCGAGATCATCGCCAACGTGGCGAGCATGGAATCCTCCAGCCTGACGGCTCAGTCCGTCGAGACGGGCACTGGCAACGTGACGCTGGCCGGCAACGGCGACAACAAGCTTGAGATGAATGCATCGACTGTGAAGGCCGACGGTAGCATCCTCAGCAGCGAAGACGGCACGCCCATCGCCCTGATCGAGAACAGCACGCTGACGGCGGCGACGGCCATTGACCTGGCCGCGGCCGACATCGAGAACAGCACGCTGACGGCGGATGCCATCACGCTGAGCGGTGTGGACGGCACGATTGTCCTGGGCTCCGAAGGCACTGTGGATCTGATTGGTGCGGAAACCATCACCATCAGTGACGCGGGCCGCGTCAACGTGGCCAGCGCCAACGACAACGACGTCACGCTGAACCTGACCAGCAATGGCGAAGGCGAAGACATCGATGTGAAGCAGACTGGCCTGGGCGACCTGGCCGTGACCATTGCCGCCGACGGCTCGATGGTGACTTTGGTTGCCGAAGCGGATGTCAACGGCAGCGTGACGGCGGACGTGCTGAACGTGGTTGCCGCCAATGCGACGCTGGAGACGGCGATTGACACCCTGTACGCCGACATCTCCGGTGACCTGGCGGTGACGGAAGCGGACGACATCACCATCGGCGATGTGGAAGCCGGCTATGACTTCAACCTGATCGCTAACGACGGCACCATCTGGGTCGGCGTGGCCAAGGCTGAAACCATCGAGCTGACCGCCACCAACGGCGACATCGCGGACGGCGATACGGAGCACGACGGCAAGAATGACGGCACTGGCATTGACCTGACGGCCAACACCATCGTCATGACCGCCAGCGGCGACATCGGCCTGAGCAAGGAGCCTTGGAACAACGAGGTCATCGAGATCGCGGCTGAGCACTTCACGGCGACGGCCGGCGGCTCCGTCAACATCGCCAACATCAACAGCAATGACAGCATCGTGGAAGGCGTGACGGCCGGCGGCGATGTGACCATCGCGCAGAACGGCGGCGGCGACCTGATCGTCAACGGCGACGTGATTGGCGACAACATCTCCATCACCACGGAAGACGACCTGAAGCAGAACGATGAGACCGTCATCCAGGCCGAAGGCAATGTGGATATCGTCACGGGCGGCGATGCTGTCCTGGACGAGATCATCGCCGAGGAAGTGACCGTCGACGCCGGCGGCGCTATCCTGAGCACCGACAACAATGACGACACGATCACCGCTGACAAGGTTGACCTGACCGCGGTCGACGGCATCGGCAAAGTCATCTACAACGCGAATGGCGATCCGATGGACGATGAGTTCATCACCATCTCCGGCGCCTCCGATGTGGATGCCAAGACGACGGGCGAGCAGGCCACCATCGCCGTGACCGTGAAGGACAACGGCTATGTTGACGTGAACCTGCAGGCCGAGAACGTTGATTCCGACATCCTGCTCTCCACTGAAAATGTGAAGACGGTCATCGTGACGGCGGAAGCCCACGACGGCAATGTGAGCATCTTCGCGGAGAACTCCAACCTGATTGCCCGCAAGATCCGCGCTCTGGACGACGGCAAGGTCACTGGCATCGTCGATGATGCCCACCAGGCGTTCATCACCGCCAAGAACATTGACGTCTACACCGACGGCATCATCGTGGACTACAAGGCGGAGCTGATCTCCAAGGAGAACATCATGGATCATGACGGCACCAGCATCATCAGCGGCGGCGACATCATCCTGACGGTTGGCGGCCAGATCGGCGACGTGAACAGCCACAATCCTGTGGAAGTGGATGCGGCCGGCGAGGTCCATGTGGCCTACATTGGCGGTGACGTCTACAACAGCCACATCTGGGCGTTCCTCCGTGGCAACTCTGGCGACGATGCCATCCACTACAATGGCAGCATCCCGCCGGGCATCATCTGGTGGAACGGCATGATCTGGGGCGGCCGCGAGAAGGGCCTTATCCGTGCTGACCGCGCCGACGGCGCCTTCAACAAGGAGATCAAGGACATGATCGCCCGCTACACCAGCCAGGTCTGGAACTTCGGGTTCCTGTACTTCCCGCATGTCCATGCCTATCTGGATATGACCATGGAGCCTCAGCCCATCGAATACATCATCGATGGACGCGGGCTGATCGAAGGTCTGCCCGAAGGTGTTGAGCCCTCGGTCATCGACCTGAACAGCATCGACGACACCTACACCTGGAACTAAACCTCCAGAGAGGGTGATGAACTCAACGGGGTCCGCAGGGCGTGCGCTCTGCGGGCCCCGCTCCTTTTAAGGCATTGGCTTTTGGCAATTTACGATGGAGAAGTAGGGCAGAATAGGGGATGAAGGAGACAAATGGCCGAATCCGTTGCCAAATGACATGTGTCAAGTTGACTTTTGACGAACAAAAATTAACTTAATAAGTTCTATGCAAAGCAATAAGTAAGGAGTCATAGAATTGGGTTTTATCGTCAGTTTATTTAAGCGACTGTTTGACAAGGGGGCGTCGTCGCCGTCCAAACCGTCGACAGGCGAACAGGAAGAAGTTCTGTATCTGTCGGAGAAACCGACAGAACAGGGGGGCGGCAGAAAGCGGAAACCGAGTCGGGACAGCGATACGTCTGTTCGCAAGGACAACGGGAAATCGGAGAAGCCGATGACGGCGCGGCGGCCGGAGAAGACGCAGAGACCGATGGTCGAGAAGCGGAATTCGGAGTCGCGGCGCGGTGGCGCGAAAAGCGGAAGGGACGCCGCAGGCCGCCAGAAGCCGAAGGGAGCCGGACGACAGGAGGCGGCATCGGAGCTGTTTGAGGTTCAGTCGCAGATTGAGGAGCGCGTGGCAGTCCAAAGCATGGACGGATGGGAGATTCCGGAAGGTGTCCGCGAGACCCCGTCGGATGTGCTGTTTCAGGATTTTCCGCTGGACAAGCGGATTCTGTGCGCGGTGCTGAAGGATCTACAATTCACGAAATGCTCTCCCATTCAGGCACTTGCGCTTCCGCATGCTTTGAAAGGAGAGGATTTGGCGGGCAAGGCGCAGACAGGCACGGGCAAGACGGCGGCGTTTTTGATCACTGTTCTTCAGCGTTATTTGGCGGAAGGGGTGCGGAAGCGGGCACCGTATCAGCCGTTGGCGCTGGCGTTGGCGCCGACGCGCGAGCTGGCGCTGCAGATCGCGAAGGACGCAGCGGCGCTCAGTGCTTACTGCGGCTGCTTCCACACCGTCGCCGTCTATGGAGGCATGGACTATGACAAGCAGCGTTCCCTCCTTGTGAAGGATGTGGATCTGGTCGTGGCGACGCCTGGCCGGCTGATTGACTACATGCGGCAGGGGGCGGTGGACTTCAGTGAGCTGAGCGTGCTGATTATTGACGAGGCGGACCGCATGCTGGACATGGGCTTCATCCCTGACGTGAAGCGGATTGTGGTGCAGCTCCCAAAGCCGGAGAAACGGCAGACCATGTTGTTCAGCGCGACGCTGTCCCACGACATCATGATGTTGGCGTCCCGTTGGATGCGACCGGATCCGGCAGTTCTGGAAGTGGAGCCAGAGCACATCATCGCCACAGGCATTGAGGAGACCATCTATGCGGTCACCAGTGCGGAGAAGATGCGGGTTCTGCTGTGGATTCTGAATCAGGAGGACTGCCATCGGGTTCTGATTTTCCGCAACCGCCGCCGTGATGTGGAGGAGCTCCATTCGGCCCTGAAGCGCTGCGGCGTATCCAGCGAGATGCTCAGCGGCGACGTGGATCAGAGGAAGCGTCTGCGCATTTTGGAGGATTTCCGTAACGGAAAGACGAAAGTCATTGTGGCGACAGATGTTGCGGGACGTGGTATCCATGTGGACGACATCACCCATGTGGTCAATTACGATCTTCCCTACGAGGCGGAGGACTATGTCCACCGCGTGGGACGGACGGCACGGGCCGGCCATACAGGAAAAGCCATCAGCTTTGCGGACGAAGACTGCTCATTTGTCATCCCTGAAATAGAGAAGTACATCAACCGACCACTGCCCATCACGCAGCTGGACACATCGGAGCTCCCCTTGCCGGAGAAGCAGGAGAAGGCCGCCGAACAGCCGGAAGGACGCCATGGTGGAGGCCGACGTCCCGATTCCGACCGGCGGTTCCGTCCGACAGGGGCGGGGCGGCGCAGCGGTGGTGGATTCCGTGGGCATCGCCCCATGTCAGGAGACCGGCCGAGAAGGACGCCGACGCGGTGAGATATGGACATTACGGTGCGACAGACAGACCGGCTTGAGCCGGAGGATTCGGGAACCATGCCGCTGGTTTTGGTTCTGGATCATCTGCGGAGCGCCTATAATGTGGGAAACCTGTTTCGAATTGCTGAGGCCACCCGTGTCTCTCGAATCATCGCATGCGGTTATACGGCGGCGCCGCCCCATGAAAAGCTGGCGAAGACCGCACGAGGCTGCGATGAACTGGTTCCCTGCAGCGTCGTGGAGCGTACGGAGGATGCAATAGTATCGTTGAAAGCGGAGGGTTATCGCATCTACGGCGTGGAGACAGTTGAGGGGGCGAAAGCCTACTGGGATACGAAATTTGTGTTTCCGTCTGTGTTAGTTCTTGGCAATGAGGCACTTGGAATATGCAAAGGCGCATTGGCGCTTTGCGATGAATTTGTCTGCCTGCCGGCCTTGGGGCGGAAGAACTCCATCAATGTGGGGAACTGTGGCGCTGTTGTGGTCTTTGAATGCCTACGGCAGCTTTTGGCGGGACGGCGGAGTTTGGAGGATGGCCATGAATCGTTATGACTATTTCATTCGACGGCTCCTTCTGGTCTTTCCCACCTTTCTTGGCATCACCTTTCTATGCTTCACGGTGATTCAGTTCGTCCCTGGCGGCCCCGTGGAGCAGGCGCTGATGCGCATGCGTGGAGGTGGCGCTGGAGGTGAGACTGGCGGGGACGCGACGGAGGCCGCGCAGGCGGTCTCCCCCGAGCAGCGGGAGGCGTTGCGGAAGCATTTCGGCTTTGACCGCCCCTTTTTGGTCCGTTATGCGGACTGGCTTTTCGTCAAGCGGCTTGGTATGCGGATGGAATCCTACAAATTCCCCAACAAGACCGCATGGCAGCTAATCCGCGAACGGTTCCCTGTGTCCTTAGTCTTTGGACTGACGGGATTTCTGCTGACATACATGGTGTGCATCCCCTTGGGCATGGCGAAGGCGCTGAAGCACGGGACAGCCTTTGATTTGGTATCCAGCGTCATCGTGTTCATCGGCTATGCGATGCCTGCCTTCGCCTTTGGCATGTTGCTGAAGATGCTGTTCTGCGGCACGGTGGAAGGAATGTGGAATATCTTGCCCTCCACAGGGTTCCATTCACAGGACTTTGCGGTGATGGGAGGTTGGGCGAAATTTGTGGATTTGGTTCGTCATATGTTCCTTCCAGTCTTGTGCTACATGATCGGCAGCTTTGCGGTGCTGACGCTGCTGATGAAGAATTCGCTGCTGGAGCAGATCAACAGCGACTATGTGCGCACGGTGGTCGCGAAGGGGGCGGGGACGCTGCGGGTTCTCGTGTGCCATGTGCTGCGCAATGCGCTCATTCCCATCGCGACAGGTTTCGGGGGCGTGCTGACGCTGATGTTCGCCGGCTCCGTTATCATTGAAAGGGTCTTCGAGATCCCCGGCATGGGGAGCCTCAGTATGGAGGCCATTGTGGGCAGGGACTATCCTGTGTTCATGGGCGTGTTGTCGTTGACGTCCATTCTCGGGCTTTTGGGCAATGTCCTTTCCGATTTCTGCTATGTGATGATCGATCCACGCATTACCTTTGACAGGAACTAGTCGGCGGGGCCGTTGGCGTCTCCCGTGACAATAGAGGAAGATAGCACAATGAACAGTAGTCAATCCAACGAGAGCGTGGCGAGCGTCCTGAAGGCGGGCATCGGCGCGAACAATCCCGTGTTGGTGCTAGTGCTGGGCATCTGCTCGGCATTGGCGGTGACGGGAACGATCACCACCACACTGGTCATGGGGGCCTCGCTGATGATTGTGACGGGGCTAAGCTGCCTGATGGTCTCCGCTTTGCGCCACACCATTCCCCACACGGTTCGTCTGATGGTGCAAATGATGGTCATTTCGGTATTTGTGATTTTGGTGAACCTGTATTTGCAGGCCTATCACTACGGCGTCAGCAAGGCGTTGGGGCCCTATGTGGGGCTAATCATCACCAATTGCATCGTTCTTGGTCGGACGGAGGGCTTTGCGCTGCGGCATGGGCCGTGGCTCTCCTTTATGGACGGCTTGGCCAACGGCGCGGGCTATGCGCTGGTGTTGCTGTGCATTTCAGTCATTCGCGAGTTTACGGGGGCGGGCTGTCTCATGGGACATCGGCTGATGCCAGATTGGTTTGAGCCGGCCATGTTCATGAGGACGGCTCCGGGGGCCTTCATCACTTTGGGCATTGTCATCTGGATCATCCGCGGCATCGCGCCTGCTAAAGAGGAAAGGGCGGACTGATGGGAACGAATTCCTTCATCATGATTTTCCTCGCCTCCATGTTCGCCAACAACATCTTGTTGGCGAAGTTCTTGGGCATGTGCTCCTTTATCGCCATTTCGCGAAACATGAAGACGGCCTTCGGCATGGGGGCCGCCGTGACGGCGGTGACTGTCTGCACCGCATTGCTGAACTATCTAGTCTACAGTGGCGTCCTCATGGTCGGCTCCCGCTTCTTTCCAGAGACCGATCTGACCTTTTTAAGCTTTTTGGTGTTCATTCTGGTCATCGCCGGCTTCGTGCAGCTTCTTGAAATGATCTTGGAACGCTTCCTTCCTGCCCTCTATTTCAGCTTCGGCATCTTCCTGCCACTGATCACGGTCAACTGCGCAATTCTGGGCGTCAACTTGTTCATGATTGAGCAGGGGCTGAAATATAGCTTCTGGCAGACCTCCGCCTTTGCGTTGGGTTCCGGCGGCGGTTACTGGCTGGCCATCTGCCTTATGGCGGGCATCCGAAAGAAACTGGAGGGAGCGGACATTCCGAAACCACTGCGCGGCGTGGGAATCGCCGTCATCATCACGGGACTTATCGCCATGGCGTTCATGGGTTTCACGGGAATGGCGGAGGGCTGAGCGATGATGGTGTACATTCAAGCCGTCGCGGTGATGGTCCTTTTGGGGGCTGGACTTGTGCTGCTGTTGTTGCTTGCAGGCAGATTTCTCTGCAACTACGGCACTTGCAATGTGACGATAAACGGACGGGAGCCGCTGAAGGTCAAAGGCGGCGGCAAGCTGCTGGACACGCTCTACGACAATCAGATTTTCATTCCATCCGCCTGCGGAGGACAGGGGACCTGTGGCTACTGCAAAGTCCGCGTGCTGTCTGGCGGGGGACCGCTGCTTCCCACGGAGTTGCCATATCTGACGGGTGACGAGCAGGCCAAACAGACCCGCCTGGCCTGCCAAGTGAAGATCCGCAATGACATCGAGCTGGAGGTGAAGCCGGAGTACCTGAATGTGAAGCGCTTCCGCGCCGTGCTGTCCTCCGCGACTCTTGTGACGGCGGACATCCGCGAGCTGCATTTCACCCTGTGCGACGGCGGGCAACTGGAGTTCCGCGCGGGCCAATACGTGCAGGTTTCGGTTCCCGCAAAAGGGGGGAGCGTGTTTCGCGCCTATTCGATTGCGTCGACGCCATCCCATCCAGAGGAGCTGGAGCTGTTGGTGCGGCGAATTCCCGGCGGCCTTGGCTCCGGCTATATGCATAAGCTGCAAGTTGGTGATGAAGCGGAATTTACGGGCCCGTATGGCGAATTTGAGCTGACGGCGGGCGACACAGAATTGGTTTGCATCGGCGGTGGCGTTGGCATGGCTCCCATGCGATCGTTGATTCGACATCTTGCGGAAGTGGAGCCGGAACGGTCCTGCTGGCTGTTCTTTGGGGCGCGGACAGAGGAGCAACTGCTTTATCAGAAGGAGTTTGAGGCACTTCGGAAGCGCATGCCGAATCTGCATGTGGTGTATGCGCTGTCTGAGCCGGAGAAGAGTCCCGGCTGGAATGGCGAGACGGGTTTCATCCATTTGGCAGCGGAACGACATCTGCAACCAGGAGTGAAGCGGCAGGCGTTTCTCTGTGGTCCTCCTCAAATGCTTTCGTCTGCGCGTGATATATTGCTAGGCAAGGAGTTAGATGATAAAGACATCTTTGCGGACGAGTTCTAGCCGCTGTGGTGCGATGAAGCTGGCTTCCTTGAGTGGATTTGGAAACAGGTGACATAGGTGATAATGCGATTTGAGATTAGTCAATGGAATGACGTGGCGGCGCTTTTCCGTCGGCTGTCGGGAATCTGGCGGCTGGAGGGGGAGGTTGACGCGGAGGGCCGCTATCTGGCGACGGCGGGGCTTGGCGCACTGCTGTGCCTTGGCTATGCATCTGCCGTGCAAGATGTTCGGATTTTGGCCGTGGCGGCGACCGCCGCTTTGGCAGGCGTCCTTGTGGAATGGATATTCAGCGAGATTCGGCGGAAGCCCATCACGGGTGGCGCGTTCATCCATGGGCTGCTTCTGTCATTGTTGCTGCCGGCGACGCTTCCCCTCTGGATGGCGGCACTTGGCGGGGCGTTTGGAGCGATCTTCGGTAAAGAGGTCTTCGGTGGGCCGCGCCATTGTCTGTTCAATCCGGTTCTTGTGGCGAAGGCCTTTATTCTATATAGCTATCCAGTCGCCAGTTCGGGAGTCTGCTTCGGCAATTTGGTGGGCGTGGACGGCAAGGTCTGGCAGGGTGCGGCGGTGCTTCTGCTGATTTGCGCGGCGATGCAGCTGCTGCAGCGGCCCTCAAACGGATGGATTTATCTGGGCATTGGAGCGGCAGCCTATGGCGTTGCATCATATGTTGTTCCCGTGGAGGCACTTCCATTTGATGGCGACCTGCGCCAGCTATTCAATGCCAATGGCTGGATGGTAATCGCCTGCCTGTTGAGTGTGGATCCTGCGGGTGCGCCGGAAAGGGGTTGGGCGAAACTGATCTTTGGGCTCATCGCAGGAGCGTTGTCCATCTTGATGCGCTGCTATTCCATGTATGTGGATGCCTTCCTTTCAGCATTGCTGATCGCCAACATCTTTGCGCCGACGCTGGATATGCTGTTTCGCGCCAAATGCGAGTCAAAGGAGGAGCCATGAAAGAGCATCCTCTATACATTATTCTATATACGGTAGTGCTCTGCGGCGTTTCGGCCCTGCTTCTGGCGGCGGCCCATGTGGCGTGGCAGGAGCGGATTGAGGCCAATCGCAGCTATGCACGTATTCACGCCATGGTGGACGCGGCCGGTCTGTGCGAGCCGACGACGGCGCGGGAGACCGTCATGGAGCTGTTCGCCAAACGCATTGAGGCGGCGAAGGAGGGAGAGATGGAGCTGTTCCGTGCGAAGGGGGACGACGGCCAACTGGTGGCCACGCTGGTGGAGCTCGAAGGGCAGGGCCGTTATGGCACCATCAAGGGGATTCTGGCCTTTGCGCCAGACCGCCAGCACATCAAGCGCCTTCGCGTCTATGAGCAGAATGAGACCCCGGGCCTTGGTGGCCGAGTGGGCACGTTGGAATGGCTCAGCCAGTTCGACGATCTGCCCATGGTGGTCAATGGACAGCCGGGCATCGGTATCAGCGCCAAAGTGTCCGCCCCCAACGAGGTGGCGGCGGTCACGGGAGCCTCGCAGACCATGTTCGCGTTGAGTCAAAGCATCAACACCATGATACACCGTTATTTAAGTGGTGGTGCCAAGATCTCTCCCCTGAATCTGGACGTGGGTCCCGATGCGGTCACGCGGGCGACTCCCGGCTATCCGAAGGGCTTCAAGCCGCCGCCGGGACTGCGGGAGGACAAGACGAAACGACCGGATTTCATGGTGCCGGAAGGCGTCCACATCATTTCGCTGAACAAGCCAGTGACCAGTATTTTGGAGGATGAGGAGCCCATGCGGGGTAGTTTGTCCCAAATTACGGATGGCAAGAAGTTTAGCAATGAGGACGACTATGTGGAGATGTTCCCCGGCGAGCTGCAGTGGGTTCAGATTGACCTGGAGGAGACCATGGAAATCTTCTGCATCTGCGTATGGCATTACTACAAGAACCCGATTGTCTACAAGGATGTGATTGTGCAAGTCTCTGATGACAAAGATTTTGAGAATGACGTCATTACGCTGTTCAACAACGACTACGACAACAGCGCGGGCTTTGGCAAAGGCGAGGATCCGCCATACCGCGCGGCGTGGTGGGGCGAGTTGGTGGATGCGCGATCGGAGGATCGGATGTCGGGCACTAGAGCCCGCTATGTGCGGGTCTACACGAACGGCGATGAGGCGGGAGATGACACACGCTTCGTGGAAATCGGCGTATATGGCCGTTGACGATGGAGTGGTCAACAGGGTTCCGTAAACGGATCTTGAAACTAATAATTTATATAAATCATTTATATAACAATATTTATGAGTTATGAGAAAGAAAAGGGGAATAGCATGAAAAAGCTGCAGACGGTAATGGTTGGAATGATGGTGGCGGGATTGCTGTGGGCACAGGAGGTGCCAGTGGCTCAAAAGCCGGATGATGCGGTGGAAAAGCCCAAACAGCCGACAGAGAACGAAATGTTTCTGAAGCCGAAACTGCCACGTCCGCTGTTCACGGGAACGCCGAAGGAGCTGAAGACCCCGAATCTGGAGCCCATGCTGAAGCCGGGCCAGAAGCGCCCTTTGCTGATCGTGCCGAAGGACGTGAAGAACCTGGCCGCCGGAAAGGAAGTGACCAGTTCGGACATGGAACCCGTGGTCGGCGAGCTGGAATGCATCACCGATGGCGACAAGGAAGGCGTGGAAGGCAGCTATGTGGAGCTGGGGCCTGGCACTCAATGGGTTCAGATTGATTTGGGCAAGAAGGCCAAGCTGTTTGCGGCGGTCATTTGGCACTACCATTCTCAGGCACGAGTCTACCGTGACATCATCGTGCAGACAGCCGATGACCCGGATTTCATCTCCAACGTCAAGACCCTCTTCAACAATGACCACGACAATTCGTCGAAGAAAGGCGTCGGCAAGGACAAGGACTACATCGAGACCTACGAAGGCCGCCAGATTCCGCTGAAGGGCACGGAGGCCCGCTATATCCGCTTCTACAGCTGCGGCAGCACCAGCGATGACATGAATCACTACACGGAAATCGAGGTCTACGGCAAGTAGACGGCAGGGGATAATCCATGGGGATGGCATCAGTCCGTGAGGGAGTCCATTTGATGAGTTATGCATAGGGTAATTGATGTCTAGGGAAACGACGTTAACGCTGGCCAAACGCGAATGCGCCAAATACGGCGTTGAAGCGGATTTTATCATGGACACCTCGCTGCCCTCCTATGAGGTGCGTGCCATGGCTGGCCGGCTCGTCATCGCCGCGCCAAATGACGTTGAATTGCTCTACGGCGTCTATGCCTGCGCGGAAACTTATGGAGGCTATACGTTCTTCGAGCCGGGCAGGGACATTTTCGCGCCTGAGCGTGTTATGAAGGAGTTGCCGAAGCAAAACGGGGTCTTGCTTCCCGCGCGCAGGCCTCTTCTAAAGATTCGCGGTTTCATTCAGGAGTTCCCCTTCGGAGACGACACCGCCATCATCTTCGACTGGATGGCGAAGAACGCCTTGAACTATCTCCTTGTCTGGATGAAATACTATGACCACCTTTCCGATGAGATGAAGGAGTACGCCCGTATCCGCGGCATCGAAATTGAAAGCGGCCACCATAATTTCAACTATTGGATCCCTGGTTCGAAATACGCCGCTCCACATCCGGATTTCTTCGCCATGATTGATGGCAAACGCATCAGCCCGAGTGGCAATGCCGAACTGCTCCTTAGCGAACAGCTCTGCACGACCAACCCTGAACTTCGTGCGGAAATCGTCCGGCGGATGCTTGAATATGGCGACGAACACCCAGAAATCCATACGATTTCCCTGACCCCAAATGATGGTTTCGGCTGGTGTGAATGCCCTGAATGCTCCAAATTCTACGACAGAAACTGCAAGGGCGATCTCTACAGCGTCTCGACCCATGTCTACAAGGCCGACAGAATCTATCATGATCTTGTGCGCGACATTGCCGCTCGCCTCCATGCGGCTCGTCCCTCTCTGAAACTGACATTCACTTCCTACGTCAACTATTGTCGGCCATCTAAGGGCATGACGCTCGAGCCTGGCATGGCGGTCCACATGGCGCCCTATTGGCATTGCATCAACCATGCGCTCGATGATGCCGACTGCCCCATTAACTCTCATTACGCCGCTGATCTGCTCGCCTGGAGCGGCGTCAAGCACGGCGGTGAAATCTACGTCTACGAGTACTACATGGGCGTCAATTTCTATCTGTCGTTGCCGATGGTCCATTTCCATGAGATGTTTCGCGAAATGCGTTGGTATGTGGCGCATGGCGTCGATGGCGTCAACACGCAGTTTCATGTCTCGCATTGGACGGTGTATGGCATGAACTACTACCTGATGGCCCGTGCGGCGCGTGGCGCTGACGAGGAGTCCACCATCACCGACATGTTCGTGCGGCTGTTCGGCAAGGACGCGGAGGTGGCGCGGGCGTTCTACCGCGCCGTCAAGAAGGTCGTCTTGTCCGTTGGCAAATGCCATATTCCGTATCCCCGCTCTCTGTTTTCACGCACAAAACTGGAGGACTACAAGTGCCTGTATACCAAGGCGAAAGACCTTCTCGCCCTCCAGCCCAGTGACGCCCTCCGCAAAGAAATTGCCCTTTGGATGGAGTTCATGTGCATGTTCAAGGCATTCTTCGATCTGAACCAACAGCACAAGGCGACGGAATCTGATGCACAGACCCTTCTTGACTGGATCCACAACCATCGTGATACGCGACTTTTTGTCCATGACCGCTTCGACATGTACTTCGACGAAGTGAAGACGCTCCTCCGCGAAGGTCGCCCCTGGATTCACTTTGGCATCGATTGGGAGGATGCCATCATCCTACGGGAAGAAAAGGAGTACTTTGGGAAATGACGTCTATCTGGATTGACTCCTGTGCGGTCAACTGAAGCAGACTCCTTCAGACGAACTATCGACGGATCAAAATCGGTACGTGTTGAGATTGCAACCCGTTATTGTTTTACTGTGCAAGTATACGTTCCAATTGTGTCTTGGCCTTCTTCAAGTCACTGTTTGTCAATAGCGGTATCAAGTGGTTGATTTCTTCTATGCTCCTGTCCCACCATTTGAACCGCAGCATCAGTTCAATCAACTCGTCATCAAATCTCTTGCGAAGTGTCCGGGCTGGATTTCCAACGACAATGGTATATGGTGCGACATTGCTGCCGACCACGCTATTTGCTCCGATGATTGCTCCGTCCCCAATGTGCACACCAGGGAGAATGACTGCATTTTGTCCAATCCAGACATCGTTTCCAATGATGGTATCTCCCTTGAATGGAAGGAGTTCCAAAGCTGGTGGTTTCATCTCCCAACCTTCTAGCGTGTAAAAAGGGAAGGTTGAAAGTGAATTCATCTGATGATTTGCGCCATTCATCACAAACTCGACTCCCGCAGCAATTTGACAGAACTTGCCGATGATGAGTTTGTCGCCCAACCATTCATAATGATGCGTTACATGGCTTTCAAACTCTGAATCGGCGATATAGGTGAAATCCCCCACGACAATGTTGGGATTCCGAATTGTCGGCTTGGCATAGATTTCCTTGTCATATCCGACAATGGGGTGGATGGCGTTTGGGTCAGGCTTCTTCATTTTTAGGGGAATTGAGACAAGGATTTTTAATCAGGGTTTCTCTTAATTTACAATTGTCAGTTTTCCATTACCACTGATGCCATAGGCCTGCGAGACATTGTCTTCAAGCTGAATGCACAGTTGCAGAGGGTGCAGTTCATGGCCCGTCTTCCACGAACAGAGCCTCTCCAGTTGAGGTCATGACCAGCACGGCCTCCTGCTGAAACTGCTCATGGTATTGTCTGGCGATGGCCATAACCTTGTCCTTGGCATCGGCAGGCGCGATGATGAGTAGTACACGGGAGTTCTCTCGTGTGGTGGTTGTGGCGCTGCCTTTCCAATAGCCTGTCGCCTCAAAGGATGTGTAGCCATCAGGGAATGCGGTGGTAACGTGCTCATCGCAGAAATCCTGCCAGTCTGCGTCGGTAACCTCGCCGTTCTTGAATGACATGCCGCAGAACACCTTGTATTCGCGCCAACCCGAATCCATGCGATGAACGCAGCCAGAGAGCGCAAGGCATGTGGTAAGCAGACACGGCAAGAGTAGACCTGCGACCAGTCCTCTGAGGGCTTTTCGCGGGTTCATTTGGGATTTTCTGTCGTTGAAAGGGACATCGCCATGTGAGATGGCAATCTGCTCGCTACTATGTTCCCACCCTGCCTTCATTTTCTCTAAATTCGTCATGGTCATTCAATTCTCTTTGAAATGGTTGATACTACCTGTCTTGTGTTGTTCCATCTTATTGAGCGCTTGTTTCAGAGGACAGTTGTCAGGGACATCGTTTCCTCTGCGGTAATCTGTCAATAGGGCAAGTGATGCCTGTGCAAGGTCACGCCGCACTTCGCGCCGTTTTCCCTTGACATGCGGGATGCAACGGTGGTCGTAGTCGGTGGTGTTGTGTCGCATCCACGCAATGACCGCTGCACGAGCCCGCTGTTCGATGGGAATGCGTTGTGTGCGGGCGACTGTGCCGCTGCCGACAGGTATGGTGAATGCCGTAACCGTCTTCGCAAGCCGCGCGGCCAGTTCGCCATACCGCTCGTGGAAGCAGAGAAAGTCAAGAATGGCCTTTTCAAAATCCTCCTTGTACTCCTCTTGTTTCTTTTCGCGTCGTCTGCGGTCTGCTTCCAGTTTCCTCTGATATTCAGGGGTCTCGCGTTCGGATTTGAGTTGTTTCGCAATGTCTGCCGAAAGTCCCATGGGGATGCAGAGTCCGACACCAAACTCCTTTCGGCCGAGTTTTCGCTTTACCACCCAATAGTCGGTAACGACAGCTTTGAGGCGACGTGTTAGCGCAGGGTCTCCCGAAGGCACAAATTCCCAGTCATCAGGAAGATCCACAAAATGTCCATCCTTGGAGTATTTCAAGACGCCCTTCAATGCATAGACGATGGTCTCTGCTGTGGTGCTCATTTTATCCACCATTCGGGAGTCAGTTCAGCCATCCGCATGGTTTTCATGGACTCAAGGTCAAGCATGATTTCAATCATCCCATAGTCCTTTGGCATTAGTTGCACCATTAGTTCCCTGCATGCCCCGCACGGCGCGCCGTTCTTGCCGTTGGGCATGATTGCAAGGACGCGGCGGATTTTGTGTTCGCCGTGGGTCAGCATGTTGAAGATGGCATTTCGTTCCGCGCAGATGCCCAGCGTGCAGGCTGTGTCCACGCATACTCCCGTGTAGATTTTTCCTGTTGAGGATTCCACGGCGGCAGCCACCTCGCCGGCTGTCACATAGTCCGATAGGCGATGGCTGCCCTGAACCGCCCTTGCGGCCTCAAACAGGCTCTTCCATATTTTCTGTTCATTGTTGTCCATTGTCATGGTTCCATGCTTTTGTTTCACGAGGTCAAGCACGTTTAAATCCCTGTTGCCGTATGTCTTATGACTTCTGTTTTCAGAATGTCACATCAGCGATCATGTGCATGTAACAGGGTGAATGTCAGTGACCCCAGATTAAGCGTTCGTTTAACCTGGGGTCACTAATGGATTTCGTTAAGGCCTTTGTATACGAATGCGCAATGCTAACTCCTTGCATTCCAATGCTATATGACTCAAATTCTCCTGCTGAATTGAATTCGGGGGATGGCCAACTTTAATTCTTGACGTTTTTGCGTATAATGTTTTTCAGTGCAATGCAACCTTCAAAAGCCGTCCGATCGACTGAAGCCTCTTCGGGGATGGTGATGCTTACCAATGCTGTGCAACGACCAAAAGCATTTTTACCGATTTTCGTGACATTTTCGGGGATGGTGATGTTTGTCAATCCCGTGCAGCGAAAGAAAGCGGAATCTCCGATTTCTGTGACACTGTTTGGAATGACGATGTCTGTCAGTCCATGGCAACGACAAAATGTGCAATCTTCGATTTTTGTGATGTTTTTTGGGAGGGTGATGCTTGTCAGCCCCTGGCAGAACAGAAATGCAGAATCTCCGATTTCCGTGACGCTGTTTGGGATGGAGATGTTTTTCAGGTTAATGCAGTCCTTAAAGCATTTTTCTCCGATGACTGTGACGCCTTCCGGGATGGTGACGTTAATCAATCCTGTGCCAGAAAAAGCAAAACTTACGATTTCCGTGACACTCTTTGGGATGGAGACGCTTTTCAGCGCAGAGCAACTGTCAAAAGCGAAACTTTTGATGATTGTGACTCCTTCAGGGATGGTGATGCTTCTCAATCCCGTGCACTGACTGAAAGCGGAATCTTCAATTTCTGTGACACTCTTTGGGATGGTGATGTTTTTCAGTCCTGTGCAGTGATCAAAGGCCAATCTTCCGATTTCCGTGACACTATTTGGGATGGTGATGCTTTTCAGTCCCGTGCATTCCTTAAAGCTTTCATTGCCGATTTTCGTGACGCCTTCCGGAATGATTATGTTTGTCAGCCCAGAGCAGCCATCAAAAGCGAAATTCTCGATTTCCTTAACACTCTTTGGGATGGTGATGCTTTTCAGTCCTGTACAGTCTTTAAAGCATTTTTTGTGAATTTTATCGATGCCTTCTGGGAGGGCAATGCTTGTCAGTTCAGTGCAGGATAAAAAAGCGGCATCTCCGATTTCCTTGACGCTGTTTGGAATTGTTATGCTTGTCAGATCCGTGCAGCGATAAAAAGCGGAATCACCAATGACCGAAACCCCTTCCGGGAGGGTTATGCTTTTCAGTCCCTTGCATTCACTAAAAGCGAAATCTCCGATAGTCGTGACTCTTCTTCCATAAATTTTGGGTTGAATTATCACATTCGCTGCATTTCCTTTGTACTTAATGATGATTGTTTCTGCTCTAGTGCCATGAATTTCGAAATTACTGTCAGGCACATATGCTTCGCAGATAAACGCTAAACCCATCGTAATACAGATAAAAAGCAGGAAACATCTTCTGATCATTGTCACGTCTCCTTTGTCCTACTGAAAAACAGTGATAGCCCTCTTGATAAAAAATGCAAAGCAGTGCTTCAGAATCCCACCCCATGTGAGATTCTTGCCCTATGATTAAGATAATATTGCAATGCCGTTCTGCCAAACGTCTCCGTCAAAAGTTTCAGAGGAAATGACTACAGGATAGTTGTCCTCTTGTCTGCAAAAATGGTGGCCAGGTGGGTTAAGTCATTGGTGTTTATAGGATAAACCCGTCTCCCAGATCCCAAATCTCACAATGAACTTGCATAGCCGAGATAAGAGGGTATTGTAATGTAGTTAGTTCAGTCAGTTCGTGTTTTCGTAGGACAGTGGTGGAATGAAGAAGGCATTGTTGTTTTTGTGCGCAGGGTTGTCAGCGGTGGCAGGCAATCTGATCATAAATGGAGGGTTTGCCGATGGGAAGAGCGACTGGGAGTTGCCTGAGAGCGCTGTCATCGACTCAACGACTTCCGTTCCGTCAGAGGACGGCAACAACAATTCTCTGAAGGTGGTTTCTGAGAGCCAATGGACAAGTTTCGTCCGTCGGGTGGAGGTTGTGCCAGACGCGGAATACGACTTAACCGTCTGGATAAAACTGAAGGACGCCAACGCCACCCATGTCAAAATCACGTGGGGAACACCGTCCAATGTCCTCATACCAGATTCCTTTCCTGTGCCAGGGATTCCAGTGAAAAATCAAGACTGGACCCAATATACTCAGCGGATACGGACGCCAAAGCATGCCAGAAGCGCTAATATAATGTTGATGGCTGGCAATTCGGGAGACGACAAGGAGGGAACCTCATGGTTTGATGAGATTTCTTTTGCACCGGTTGACCCAAAACGGCATGACAGCGAACTAAATCTCTTCAAACATGCTGGTAACATACATTCAATAAATGCGATGAAACCGACAGGAGAGGCAATTCTGCTCAACCATTTGACTCAATTTAAAATTGTGATTTCTGAGAATGCCGATGATCAAGATAAGTATGCCGCGAGCATTCTTTCGGAAGCGCTGAAGACTGCCTTCGGTAGTGATTTTGCCATTGTCAGTGATAATGAGAGGATTGACTCTCCATTTATCTCGTTGGGAGACACGGTGCAGGCAAAAGCGGCTGGAATCACGAAACATCCTGAATTGCAGGGATATAAGATTGCCGTCAAGAATGGCAATCTGTATTTACAAGGCAGCAGGAGCGGCTCATATTACGCTGTCCTCGCGCTTCTTCAAGAGGATTGGGGCTTCAGGTTCTACACTCCTGACGACAGAATCAGGGTTCCTCTTTTCCAGGTTGACACCTTAACGGTGACTCCAAGAGAGTATGCGCCTGTCTTTGAAATTCGTGAACCGATGTGTGGACAGTTCTGCGGAATGCATGCCTTCAATGCATTCAATCGCGTACAGGCACTCTCCTATTTCAAATCTGTTCCAGACTACATGGGCGGCGGCTTCTCCAACGTTGACTACTTTGTGCATACATACGACAAACTGATTCCCGCCGACAAATACTTCAAGAACCATCCAGAATACTTTCCGATGCACGGCGGCAAACGTGAACCATCGACACAGAACAGAGGACAACTTTGCTACACTAGTCAAGGCGTCGCGGACACAATCGTCAATACGCTCGAAAAAGCGATTGAACAACAGCCTGCCAGCCGCATCTACGCTGTCTCGCAGAACGACAATACAATGGTGGAATGCAAGTGCCCTGACTGCGAGGCGGTCAAGGATGGGGTTCCAGGCGCGGCGCTGTTGCTTGCCAATCGCGTTTCCGAAAGGCTTGCCGAGAAGGTGCCAGACATACGCATAACGACTCTTGCATACGTTGACACGCAGAAAGTGCCAACACACATTAAGCCGTCGCCAAACACGGTCATCGTCTATGCGCCTATTCGCGAAAGGGCTGGAAGCCTGATGAACACGCCATGGCAGGACGTGTCGAAGATCACGACTGAACTCAAAGGGTGGTCGGCAGTTGCGAAACGCGTCTATGTGTGGGACTACAACAACAGTCCTGACATGATGCCGTTCCTTGATTTGCAGGAGAAGAACATCGACTATTGGGCAGCCAACGGTGTGACGGGCGTTTTCACGGAGGACTGCGAATTTTACATCAATTCGCTTGAACAGCTTAAGAATTGGGTGTTCATGCAGAAGCTTTGGAATCCAAAATGGAAAGTTGACGCGCTTGTAGAGGACTTCATCACAGGATATTACGGCAAAGCGGCTGATGAGATGCGTGAGTATGTTGCGATTCAACGCAACCGCTGGCAAACATTCTACCGCACAAGAAAGCAGGGCGAGGGACTTATGTTCACGCTAGAGGATTATTCACGAATGAACGCTTTGCTTGAGGCTGCATACGCAAAGGAACCTACCGATGAACTCGCCGCAGAGATTCTTGCCTGCAACAGAATGCAACTCAAAGTCTGCCGAAAGAACAACGTCGATGCATACGAGATGAGACTGAAACGCAGTTTGGAACTAATAGACAAGCATGGACTCAGTTTCAGTAACAGGAACCAGAAAGTCCACGATGATCTTGTGGAGTCATGGAAAGATTCGCTTGCCGACGTGAAGGAGGGCGTGAGCTTCCCTGTGTATTGTGAGAACTCAGTCATATACAAGAAGAAGAACGTCGTGCCGCCATGCAAGTCGGTGGAGGGCACAGGCTCTTATATGCCAACAGCCGCCAGACACACGCGCAAGCTGGACTGGCATGTCCAGTGGAATGTGGATAAACTATTGCAGAGTGTTGATAACCAAAGTGTTATGGTGGCGAGAATGCGCGTCAAGCCAGTGCTAATGAAACAGTATCCTGCAGATATGAAGTTGTTCTCGCTGCATCTATGGCGGGCTGGATTGCCGATAGACGAAAAGAATGGACGTTATGTGAAGGCAGGGGAACTAAAAGGTGGAGACTGGCAGTATGTATACTTATTTAAGGTATATATGTACTCGCCATCGGTTACAGGATACTTCTACAACTGCATCGGTGACATCGCCGAGGACGAGGCAGTGCTCTATGACTACATAGAGTTCATACCACTTGAAGAGTTTAAAGAGAAAGAGATATCTGACAATCTGCCGACAATTGAGTTATAGAAGATAATCAAAGAAGAAGCAATGTACTGTGCTGCTGATGCGCTCCATCTCCTTCGGTGGAAATGGCAAAAACGGCTTCCTGTCCAAGAGAACCAAACGGTTTTCCTTCTGATGACTCATTTCATGGAGAATCTCGTTTGTCTTCATTGTCACAGTATTCTCCTTGGTATATAATAGGTGGTTGCTCTCCTACGAGTACGGAAGCGCAAAGAACTCTGGACACTATGGGGACGTAACTATGACTACTAGCTCTTGTCAGTTTCCAAAGTGTTATTGTAATTCTATGGATGTGGCCATTGACAGCGCATGTCTGGGACAGCGTTCGATGCAACGGTGGCAGTGAATGCAGTCTGGATTGCGGAACAAGTCGCCCTTTGCCTCATCAGGCGGGAAGAAGCTGAAGGGGCACGCTTTGGCGCAAAGTCCGCATTTCACGCAAGTGTCGGCGACACGGATGCCGCTCTTCAACGGCCACATTGTCTTGTATATCTTTCCCATCGGGCAGACGGAACACCAGAAGTAGCGGTTGAAAACCAGCCATCCAATGAGTCCGACTGTGGTGGTAATGGCAATCATGATATACAAAAGCATTCCCCAGGCGCGAAGCGATGACGGATGAAGCCATAGTGCCAGTCCAGCAAACATCACCACCATTACCACGATGGACGCCTTGCGCGCCAGAAGCCCAGCGGGAACTTTGCGCCCTGTATCCGGAAGCAGCGAATAGAATGCGCCGCGTGGGCAGAAGTTGCCGCAGCCATGCCGTCCGCCGTATCGCAGGGTGCCAACCAGCCCCACGGCAACATTGAGCAAAAGGCAGAACGCAAGATACGGATACCGCCAGCCAAGCGCCAGCACCGCCACGAACAGCAGCGCCTCGATGATGCGCTTCACAGATGAAAAGCAATGTTTCAATGTAATTAGCCTGAATAGTGCTTACTTCGCGACTTCCGCCGCCCAGGCCTTGAGTGTGTCGGCATCGACGAAGGCGTTGAAGCGACGGCCTGCGGTGACCTTCGCCTTTGGCGCAAGCGCCTGCAGGTTGGCAGTCGAGTCACCCATGCCGCTGCCACCAGATGTGGCGAACGGCACGATGGTCTTGCCTGCAAGTGTCTCGGCGTTGGATTCGACGAAGGTGTCGATGATGGATGGCTCACGGTACCACCAGATTGGAAAGCCCACGAACACTGTCTTGTAGTCCGCCAAGTTGGGAACAGCATTCGCGATGGCGGGACGGCTCTTGCGGTCGGCCATCTCAACGGAGCTGCGGCTCTTCTTGTCCCGCCAGTTCAGGTCAGCATCGGTATAAGGTTTAGCAGGGATGATTTCAACGAATTCCGCGCCAATTGCCGCCGCGAGACGCTGGGCGACGCCCTTGGTGGTTCCTGTGGCGGAGAAGCAGACGACGAGTGTCTTGTTGTCATTCATGGTGGTGACTCCTTTTTCTGTGTTCAATGTTGTGTTTCCCTTCGCGCAGCCGCAAAACGGCAGCAGCGTAGCTAGTGCCGAAACAAGTGTCAGCAATGTCATTTTCATGGTTGTGTTCTCCTATTTGTTTGGATCACAGGCTCTGGCGGAGGATTTCCAGCACATCCTCGCGTGTGAGCTTCTTGTAGCCACCATCGAGAATGAACGTCGCGTCTGCAATGGCGGGAAGCATCTCCTTTGTCGCGCCGAGTTCCGTGATGTTCATCGAGACGCCGATTTCGCGCATCCACGCCTCAAACGCCGCAAGTCCCTCGTTGGCAAGCCGCTCATCGGACTTGTCGTCTACCGCAATTCCCCAGACGTTTGTCGCAAACCGCGCGAATTTCTTCACGCCGTACGGCAGGATGAGACGGTAGTACGGCAGTGAGACGGCGGAGAGCGTCATGCCGTGCGTTGCGTCGGTGAGCGTTCCGACGGCGTGCCCGAGCATGTGGACCTCCCAGTCTGTCGTTTTGCCCATGGCGATGAGGGTGTTCAGCGCCCAGGTGGCTGTCCACACGATATTGGAGCGTGCCTCATAGTCCTCGGGATTCTTCACGGCAATGCGCGAGGAGTGGATGAGCGAATGCATCAGGCCTTCGGCGATGTAGTCGCTGGTGTTGTCGTCTTCTCCGCTGAAGTACTGCTCGAGGATGTGGCTCATGATGTCGAAGATGCCCGCCACCATCTGGCGCTTGGGGACGGTGAAGGTGAAGCGCGGGTTCAGGATGGTGAACTTCGGATAGACGTCTGGGCCGAAGACCTTTCCGACCTTGAGGTTCGCCTTGTGGTTGCTAATGACGCTGCCGCCGTTCATCTCACTGCCTGTGCCCGCCATTGTGAGGACGCTTCCCACGGGAATGATGCGGCAGGACGGCTCTTCAAAGCGCACGTAGTATTTCTCCCACGGGTCTTCGTCGCACCATGCCGAGACGCTGACGCCCTTCGCGTAGTCAATGGTCGAGCCGCCGCCCACGGCGAGAATGAGATCCACGTTGTTGGCCTTCGCCCGCGCCGCGCCCTCAAGCATCCTGTCGAGCGTCGGGTTCGGCATCACGCCGCCGTCGTCGATGACGGTCTTGCCCGCTTTTTTGAGGATGTCCATCACCTTGTCGTAGATGCCGTACTTCTTGACGGAGCCGCCGCCATACGAAAGTTGCACGGTCGGACCATAGTTCTTCAGCTCGTCCGCGAGGAAGTCAAGCGCGTTCTCCCCGAAGTGGAGCCTGGTAGGATTGTGATATTGGAAGTTGCCCAGCATTGTGTGTTCTCCTTGTTGTTTCTTTTTATGCTCTTAAAGGAGGCAATTGCAAAAAGTTTTGGAATTGCCTCAAATATCTGTCCATTTCATTTCGTGGCCTCGGCATAGGCCTTGTCATCGACGGCTTCAAGCCATTCGTTGGTCTGTTCCGTACCTGGCGCCTCCAGTGCGATGTGCTGAAACCAGCAGTCGGGGGCCGCGCCGTGCCAGTGCTTGACCCCTGCGGGGATGTTCACCGTGTCGCCCTTCACAATCCGCCGCGCAGGCTTCCCCCACTCCTGGTAGTAGCCCTCTCCAGCGGTGACGATGAGAATCTGCCCACCGCCAGTCTTGGCATGGTGGATGTGCCAGTTGTTGCGGCATCCAGGCTCGAAAGTGACGCCG
>JAEEGL012022574.1_pt1 | contig 27007 bp, 48 predicted proteins | sample 9134231 | NCBI WGS metagenome assembly JAEEGL01 (sample SAMN16246548, study PRJNA631951) | gut metagenome | biome: gut microbiome; feature: rumen; material: fiber-attached | host: Bos | place: Iran: Karaj | collected 2018-10 | reverse complement strand
AAGGATGAAGATATAGTCTAATCTTATATGAAAGTATAAGCAGTTCACAGTATCTCATAATGATACTAGAGAACGCACTAGGAATAACGAACCTAGTGGAATAATAATGAAACAAAGTATCCCTTTGGCAAATGCAGAACGTCCTCTTGTTGATACTGGAAATAATGAGGAATTACATGATAATATATTTAATGAAAAATTTAAATATGATAAAGGTAAGGTAACTAAAATTGATGAGGATAAAGTAGTAATTCAACTTCCTGATGGCACTGATACTGAAGTCCTAAGAAGAACGGCTTTACAGTCACTTAATGATATCAGCGTTTATAGTGAGCCTAAAGTAAAAGTTGGTCAGGTTGTTAAAAGAGATGATGTTATTTGTGGTGCTGTCGGATTAGAAAAAGATACATATAAAGCTGGATTAAATACGCTAGTTCTATTCCACGCTATGTTTGGTTTAGTTAATGAAGATGCTCTGGTAGTATCTGAATCTTATGCTAAACGAATGACCCACTATAGCATAATTGATCTCAGTATACCAGTAAAAACAAGTACATCTCTTAAATGGATTGCACCTATAGGAACCAAAGTACAATCTGGAAGTGATATAGTTACTTTCTTTAAGACTGTAAGATTAAATGAAGTTAATAAAGCTCTTAATGAAAAACTTGGAGGTTTATTTGGTGAAGAAGGAGAAGACTTAACTCAATATACAACCGAGGAATATTTTAAAGTTCCAAATAATATTGAGGAAGCTTATGTATCTGATGTAATGATTCAAGAAAATAAAAAACCCCTTATTCCAAAGTCAGTAAAAGCACCAGATTACACATTAGCTCACCAGTCTGAAAAAGTTATAAAAGAATATGAAGCTTCTAAAGATAGGAAAGTGATCTATGATAAATTCCCCGAGTATGTTGCAGCTGATACTCTAGATCCAATCAACATAGAAAGAGAGAAATATAAAATAGTCTATGTTGTTAGAATCAGATTAATTAAAGTAACTGGTCTAATGGTAGGATCTAAAGTGACTAATAGATATGGAGGTAAGGGTGTTGTCTCTAAAATACTTCCAGACGAACTTATGCCTATTATGGTTGATAAAAATACTGGAAGAAAATATAGAGTTGAGGCAGTTATGAATCCTTATAGTACTATCAATAGAAAGATTGCTGGTGTTCTTATTGAGGAGGAGTTAGGATTAATTGCACATAGACTTCATGATTTAGTTGAGGATTATAAAGATAGTAAAACTGATCAAAAGAAGATTATGCCGTTGATTACCAAATATTATCCAAGGTATTCAACATTAACTCTTGATCAATTCTTAAATCTTCATAATAAAAAACCTATTGAAGAAGTTTATTACTTTAACGTTGGTTGTTTCTCAGATTATACTCCAGAAAAAGTTAGTCAATGGATGGATGAATTAGGTGTAGAATCTCAAAGCGAAATCCTAATGCCTGAAACTGAATTAGCTGATTTAGTAGAATTAAAAGAAAATCTACCACCTGAAGAATATGAAAAGGTGGTTAATAACATGAAAGGAAAGTTCAGACCAATTGAAAAGAAATTACAATGTGGCTGGATGACTCTTGAAGAATTATACCACATTCCTTCATATTCAAGTAAAGTGACTACATCTTTATTTGGAGTAGATGTAAATCCAAAAAGAGATGAACCTATACTCGGAAAGGGGAGATATAGAGAGACAGGACAGAAGATTGGAGAAATGGAACTTGCTGTATTACTATCCAGAAATGCTAGAAAATATATAAGCGAATCTAGAAAAGATACAGCTCGTGAAGATAACCAAGTATTCTTAAACAATCTTCTTGGCTTAGGACTTACTGTAACCGATAGTAAAGGTTATAATCAAGGTGGATCTAAACTTAAAGAAGATTTTACAAGAATGAAAAGTAAATATGGATTTAGACCAAAAAAGATATAAGCAATGGATACTAACAGTGAAATTAATAGCTGCTTAATGTTAGCAGTTAATCTAATGACTCCGGTAGATCTTGGCTATATCTTTGATTCTCCAGATCTTAAAGATACCGGAATTGAACTTGATTCACATATTACTCTATTATATGCTCGGGGGAAAGAAATACCTAGGAAAAATGTAATTCAAGACCTAAAAGATATACTGGGAAATTATGATGAATTTATTGACCTATACTGTAAGAATCAAACATTTTACAAAGCATTTGACATATTTGATTTGAGTAGTTTTGAGAATGATTCGGATTATATTATTCTAAAACTTAAAAATAGCTTTGATCTATATAACAAGGTGAGCTTAATTAATAAAGGTTTAAGAGTACAGTATGGCGTTTCTAGTGAATTCGATCAATATACACCACATGTATCTTTGGCAGAACTTAACCCAGGGACAGCCAAGAAATATCTAGAGTCCGAAAAATTACAAGCAGTCTTAGAAGATACTTACATTAATTTTGAAGACTTAGTAATATCGTATGGCAAATCGAATGAAGTAGATAGAAAACAATATTTCTTAACTCAATTTAAATGCGTTGATAGATTTTTCAGACTCAGAGAATTGGAAAGAGCTAATGAGGAAATGTTAAAAGAAGAAGAAAAACAAAATAATAAATAAAAAAAAATAAGGGAGACTAGATTTTATAATATTTCTAGCCTCTCTTTTATTTTATTCTTTTACCAATTCCTTAAGATCTACAATAAGATCTTCCAATTCTTCTAGTACCTCGCCCTCCGGAAGATAATCTAAACAGTTCTTAAGCGCCATAATTTGTGAAAATGTTGGTTTCCATTGTTTTTGATCAGATTCTTCACTAACATCTCCTTCATCGATAACTATACAAAGGTCTTCATCACTCGAATCTATATCACATAGTGCATTTTCTCCATCTTCATCCCACCTAGTTGTATCTTTATTATCTCCAATAACCCATATATAGGATTCAACTTATCAGGACCATCCCAACATATTATTCTGACTGATCTACCATCGTTAGTTTGAACTTTACACTTTCCAGATTCTATTTCATCTCTAAATTTAATGTTAAATGGTAATACCTTTTTCATTTTCTTGTAATTTTATTGGTTTGCCCTGTTTAACCGCTTCAATCATATCTATAACTATCGCTGTCTCCATAAACCCTCCAATAGGTACTCCAGAGTTTAGAAAGTCATAAAGCTTTCCAAATTCTTCACCGTAAGCATTAATACACTTTTCTCTTAAGCTATCTTTAGGTTTCTTTTTAAACCAGTATTTTATTCTCTCAAATATCTTCATTATTTATATTTTTCTTCAGTAGTTGTTTAAGTCTGCTTCGAGTTAGGTATTTAGCCATATCTTCCCACCAATTTATGAATCCCTTACGAGGATGACAATCTGTTTTATATGGAAATCTAACTTTTTTCTCACGTCCATATGGTTTCACTTATTCTCTGACTCTTCCTGGTATTTTCTATCAACCATTTCAATATAATCGATCGGTGAATACCCAGGATCTAATGTTACTATATTAGAGAATCCATTTTCTTCTGTTATTAGTGATTCGGATTCCTTTATTGATCCTTTGTGTTTACTCCCATAGTTTCCCTCTATTCTCTTAGTTGCTGGATTTATATCTCCCCAATCAACTCTGTTTCCACTATCTATAGGCTCAACATAATATTTTCTACCAGTTTTAAGGCTTGTTACTATAAAACGCCCAGTATCCTCAGAATTTATAAGGAAATCTCTTATAACTTTACTCGTCTTCTCCATTCCATATAAATTTTAATCTCAAACCAATAATCTGATTATCTTTATTTCTCCTAGCATAAAGACCATAGCTACCATCACCAAATCCACTAAAGCTAATAACACACTTTCCATCTAATGCAATTCCATCTCTTCTTTCTTGTCCAGACTTAACCCAATTAATTATATTAAAGTTTGAGTCATATTCAGGATACGGTTCAATATATTTTTTACCTTCAGTGTCATAGTAGTACCTAAGATCAAATTGTCTATCGTACCAATCATCATCTAGGTTCGGAACATGGTATTTTTCGTAATAGTCCTTATCATATATTCCAGCTGAACCACTATCAACTCCAATACATATATTCTTATCCAGTATTTTAGTTGGATAAGCATGTTTATTATCTTCATGTACAACCCAAAGATCTGTTACTCTTATACCACCGAAACCACCAGGTCCAAAATCAGTTTTGTACATATAACATAGGTATCTACCTGGTTTAAGGTTGTCTACTAGAGCCTGACACCAAGTTCCAATAGAATAACATGGATCACTAATATATGCTTTATCTCCAAGTTCTATTATTCCGAGATCACATCTAATCTTTTTCATTTTTTTTATTTTAAATCACAGCATAATTATGTTTCTACTATGTTCAAAAATAAGGATATTAGAATAAAATAAAATAAAATTAGGGTTATGTTTTCCCTAATTATTTTTTATCTTGTATATCTTATCTGGTTTAAGCTGCTGTATTTCACCAATCTTAAGTGTAGACCAATTTTCCAAGTATGATAAATCTGTGTTACTCTGAACTTCCGTTATTCTTACATTTATCCTTTTCTTAGTCCAACTCTCTACAATTCCCTTACATAAAATAAATGTTCCACTGTTACCATATGTGTATCTAGGAATTGAACAAACTACAGTATCTCCAGTAAATAACTCTTGCTCAAAACTATCATAAGCATTTGTTGTCGTATTATCCTTAATCATTGGCTTCACAAATATATGCTCCCTCCCAAGGTTCTTTTCCAGGAGGTACTAGGTAATAATTATATTTTCCTTCTGAATTGGGCCATCTTTTAATACTATACCCTCTCTGTAAAAGTATAGATTGTATTTTTCTGGCAGCTTCACATAACTTCTTTTCTTCGTATTTACTCATAACATATATAAGGGAAATAAGAAAAATAAAAAGTGGTCCCGCTAGGGCTTGAACCTAGGACCTAATGATTATGCTAAATTATTAAATATCAATAATGATGAAAGATATTAAATAATTCTTGGACTATTCCTTTACCATATCTAATAATAGACTTAGGTAGTGTATTATAGTCTCTGCACGTCTCCCCGAAGGGATTTCGCTCATCGTTCAAAATTTATGTTACCATAACTTGTTCAATGAATTTAACACTTTCTAATATACTGTTTCCAATATACGGACCCAACCTATAAATCACATATCATCTTTAATTTATAGGACTCAGTCATTTGCTCTAACCAACTGCGCTACAGGACCATCTTATAACATATATAAGGTTTTAAGACGTTTAAAATTTCAGAGCCTTATATGTGTAGAAAATTAAGATATATGGGTAAAAGTACAAGACAGAATGAACTTAGAGAAAAATTATTGAAGGCTTATCCTGATTTTCCTGTAGATAAACTAAGTCAGGTTCTAAGTACGATAGCTGATTATAGATGTCGATTTGGTATAGGTCCAGTAGTTAGTGCAGAGTATAATAAAGGCTCGGACTGTATATTATTTAGCGTCAATAATTTTAGAAGGAAGACTATCGAAATAAGAATAGAAGTAGAGAAAAACTTGGGGACAGGTGAAAGTAAGGTAGACTTTTTCTTGAACGGTGACCACTATACGTCTTTCTCATGTACATCCGACTTAGAAGCAACGAGAAGAGTATGTGATATAATTTCAGAGGTAACAACTAAACCTAAATATACTGACTCCGAGGTTTTAGAAATAGTTGAAAAAATACAGGTGGCTAATTCCCTTGCAAAAACAGATCCAGAGAATAAAAGCTTCTTGTATGGAGTTAAGCATGATTTCTTAAAGTACGTTATCTTATGTCATCCAGATCTAATCGAGTATATAAAACCGATGACCCCTGAGGATGATGAGCACAGAAAACTACTGGAAATCAAAATAGGAGACAACATATTCCACGTTCCTTATGATAAACAGAAGGCTAGGTATGGATTTATATGGACCGCTGAAACACAACCAGATGTTTTTAGGAAAGAAGAACCAAGGCCACTTCCCGACAACTTAGATGTAAAGAGCCTGGAGATTGAACTAGCTAATATATACATCAAAACGTCAGGAGGAAAACCAACAAATATGGGCCCTGGTGCTATAAAATATTGGTGGACTAGAGAGGTATTGAGAAAGAAATATAATAATCCAGACTTAAGATTAATTAGAGCAACTGGAAGAAATAATAAAGGACATTCAGACTATAATGCTCAAGACGGAATAAAATATAAGATGATAAACGGAGATACTACTGCCGAAAATCAATTTATTACGTTTTTCATGGAAGCAGTTAGGTCAGGAATAAAACTATAAAAAATATAATAGGGATTTAAATTTCCCTATCTTTTTTATTTACACACTCTTCACATATCTTAATTATGTGTTTATTAGCTAAATGCCACCCACTTTTTCTTCCTAGTAATATAGGTCTATCAGTTCCTATTATCCACACATCTTTAAGAACTTTACTGTGTTTCTTGTGCGGTCTTTTCTTTTCAGCTAATAATATACTTGAAGCTGCCGATACTATTTTTCGAGAATCACCAAAATCAACGTCCTCTGATAAATGATATATTATACTTAAGTTTCTATCTATAATCCAGTCTCCTGCTTTGAATTTCATACTTGTTCATTAAATAGTTCAGTTCTAATTAACCTCAGGACTTCAAGCAAATCTCTGGTATAATCGAAAGTACCAGCTCCAGAAAACACGGCTACTCCCATAGATACATTTATTTTAAGGTCAGCGTCTATTTTTTCATCCCAACCATAAAAATAAGTACTTCCTTCTTGTCCTAAAAACAGCCCATACTTATCGACCGAATCTCCAGACGCATTTATATAGTTATTTATATATTCAAGTAGGTCCGAAGATATTTTTATAGTATTGTGCGTCGTAAAATAATCGGTCGGGAGTTTTGTGGGCTGAAGATCAAATTGTGGTCGAGTATTATATTTTCTGTCATACATCTCCTTTCTTAATTTTACAGCCTGCACAAAATAACCAGACTCACAACATATCTTATAATTTTCCAGGAGTTTAGAATCACTACATTGTTTTATATTTTGTCCTCTTTTCCCCTGATACCACAAGTCCATTTTTTCTTGTTGACTTATATTATTATTGCTCATTAGTTATATTTAAAATCAGTGTGTTTCTTAAAGAATTCGACTGTGGCTTTTTTCATCTTAGATCCCTCTTTCAGTAAATCATCATGGTATTTAGAATGTGTATTTTCGTCAGTATACAGCTTTTCTTCTTCTAGGAATTGTTCAGGCGTTATTTCTTCCCAAAATACTCTATAATTACTTTCAACTTTAAGATCTGGACCTTTATCATCTATGTATTCCTGTCCATTGCTTTCTTTCTTCAGAGGTATCTTTCCAGTATAAGTAAACGGATCCATCTTAAATCCCATAAAATACTCTCCAGACTGTGCTGTCCTAAGTTTATTTATACAACTATTTACATCTCCAAGTATAGGACTTATTTGATATACAACTTCATCATGAAAAAGCCATCTTAGACTGAATCCATGAGCATTTTTACAATCTGGATTTAGATTTTTAGCTAGCTCCTCTTTAGTGTCAAAATATCTTCTCATAAGTGGTTCATAGTTCCACCAAATATCAGTCTGCTTATCAAAAGGCATTAGATTTGGCCTAACCCAATAATGATAACCACCACTAATACTACCAGGGGCTATTATTTTTATTACTCTATTATCTTGCTGATCAGAAAAGTACTTCTTCATTTCAGAATAATACTCATCTACTGTCCAAATGTTTAATTTTGCCATCTTATTTAAATATTTTACTACACTAATAAGAAAATAAAAGGGTATTATTTCAACCCTTCTTTCTTTTTATTCACAGTACAAAATATAATCTTTGGCTTTCAATGTTATTTCAACTTTTAAAATAGGATTCTTATTCTTATTGTTTTTATACATATTTGTATATGTATTTTCTCTAAGCCAGTATCCTAAATCGTCAAGAAGATAATCAATCTTTTTTGCTCCGTCTTGACTAAATATTAAAAGTATAATCTTGTGATATCTAACGTTCTTTTGATTGACTGTATTTATTGTTATAATACCACCTTCTGGATCCTCAAAAGTAGTTATAGGTTTGTTACTATCTTCAAACCACTCTTTATCTTTAGAGAAAATTTTTATCCTATTTATTCTCCATTTATTTATTCCTTCTTCAAATTTTACCATATTTTTCTGTTTTTAAAATTTTTCTATATATAAGGCTCCTATATACTTCAGGAGCGGTAAAAATAAAAAAAAAGGAATAAGTGCTTTTAATCCAAGAGTTTACAGCGCCAGTGTTAGGTCACCATGTTCCCTTTCCAGATTACTTATTCCTTTTGTACGTACATATATAAGGCTTTGAAGAAAAATAAAAGGGTATGTTTCAACCCTTTACTCTATGGTTTAAATTCTGGAGACCATACTGTAACCCCATTAATAACTCTTTTTCCACATACAGAAATATTACCAGGCCCAGCCCAACCGTTACTACAAATACTAGCTCTAATTCCTTTCAATATATAGTTGTTGAATAGATCATCATATACTTGTAATACCTGTTCAAGTTCATCCATGTGGTTTCCATCATACATATTACAATCTTCTACTGTTGAAATAAATGATACAGCAACTTTTTTACCAACTGTTTTAGAATTGAAGCCAAAGTCTCGATAAATTGTTGATGGGCTTACTCCATGATATTCTGCACAAGATTTAGCGGAGGGGAATATATTGTGTTCTGAGTCAATAGTGATTAAATATCCACAGCGTTTATAGTCTTCTAGTTTTCCGTGTATTGTATAGTTGTTCATTTTCTTGCTAGCTCGTTATATTGTTCTTCCATAATATCTACTAGTTCTTTTTCATATTTATTACGTGGCTCCGTGATATGTCTAAGCCAAATACTAAATACATCTGGACACCTAATTCTTCCAGTCAAGTAAGTTTGAATATGATTTTTTATATAGGGAGTAGCTTGTTGTATGTATTCGTGTTTCCTCATGTACCAGTAATTAACAGGTAAGGCAACTTCAAGACCACTCATCCTACTAACCTTCAACAATTCCTCAAGCTTTAACGGTCTCCCTAATGTTTTCTCTATACATTCCGGACAAATAAGCGTATCTCTCGGTGAATTAGAAGTATTAGCTTTCTTACAGACTTCGGCCCATACTGTATCATTAAGTACAAGCTCTTTCTTTAACTCCTCTCCACAAACTTCACATTTCCAATCTTTTCTTCTTCTTGGTTTATTTTCTTTTTCCATAACATAAATAAGGCTAATAACATATATCTTAGGAATGGTGAAAATAAAAACTTAAAAACGCGCTTAAAACAATTTTCTAGCCCTATATATGTAATAAAATAAATAATATATGAGTAATAAAATAGAAACGCCATCATTTATAGTATATTGGCATGAAAAAGAAGAAGATAGTGATAGATATAAAATGACTACTATAGGTATAAATTGGGAGATTGATGAAGAAAATAATCAAGCATTGGTTCATATAATGGAAAATAAAAGTATGAATGATATACCTGAAGATAGAAGAGAGGATGCAAAAAAGAGCATTAAAAAACAACTTAAAGAATATGGTTGGAGTGGAGAAGTGAAATATAAATAAAAAATGGGAACCTATATACATGAAGGCACAAAATGAATAAAATAACTATTTAAATTATAATAAATTATGAAAAAAATTTTATTTATACTGTTTTTAGTTGTAGCATCATTAACAGTTGATGCACAAGTAAATTTTATGGGAAGCCTTGTGGATGGCGATACTCCTGGAATGTTATATGAATTGAGAAAAAAAGGATTTAAAGATGCCCCAAAAAATTATGGTAATGATTGTTTGGTTGGTAATTTTTATGATAGAAATGTTCTTATAACAGTTTCATCAGACAACTATACCACTAAAGTTACTAGTGTTACTGTGTTTTTTATGGCTTATATTAATGATATGGAAGGTATGGATAAAAACGCAACAATAAAGTTGTTTAATGAACTTTTATATGATTTTGATGAACACGAAGATTATATTAATATGTCTTGGATGATAAATGATGAAGCAAACAGTGAAAAAATAGAAAAAGGAACAGATTTATGGTATAATATTAAACATAAAGGATTTGATTATCATGCTTATTACAGGCAACTACCATATACAAATTATAATGCTGTTCATTTTTGTATAATGCCAGATGACTATCATTATGATAAGTATTTTATCCTTTTATATTATGAAAATTTAAAGAATAGAAGTTTTGGCTCAAAAGATTTGTAATCTTGTGCCAACAAGTATATAAAAAAATATAGAGTAGATTAAGTTCTACTCTTTTTATCTTTCTGAAATGCTTAATTTGCGCTTAGGACGTGGTTTGAATCTTATAGGTGAGAGGAGACGATGAGGAGAGTGTGTATTTTTGCGTACTCCTTTTGTTCGTTCTCTCAAAATTTTAAATCATTACGTATCATTTTTACTTAAGGAGAGGTTAGTAGAAGAATAGCTAACTTTGAACACCTCTCTGATTTTTAAGATGCGCAATGATAAATGTGATATAAACTTTAATTTTATCCCAGAAGAGGCAACTGGTAAATAAATGGCCAAAGAAGTAAGATGATAGATATTGATATAAAATCTTTAAATACATATGAAGATTTTGAAAAACTATGTGATGGTTTAAATAATATTGAAGAGTTTAGATTAAAATATGGAATGTCTATATATTCTCGATTCTCTACGTTAAAAAGAGTTGGTAAGATTAATAAAGATAGTAAATTTCCGTTACCTAAAAAGAAAGCTAGTGGAAAACAAGAAAATTTTGAAGACTATAAAACATTAGAACAATATAATGAAGTTATTAAAAAGAACAATTATACCTGTCCTACTGATTTCATAAATGATAATTATAAGCTGTATGGAAAAATGGTACGTAGTGGATTTTCAAAGTTAGTTACGTATCCAGACAGAAAAAGAAAAGACATAGAAATAAACTCATTAGAAGAACTACAGAAATTTATTAAAGATAATAAAATAACATCAAAAACAGATCTTGGTAATAAATATCCAGGAATAAGGGCTAAGTTTGCAAAAGAGTTAGATTTAGTAGCTTTTGAAAAATGTTTAGTAGAGTCAATAGACGAGGCTAAATTTATGAAAGAACTATTTAAATATAGTATCGATTTTAGATATCAAATTAAACTCAATTCTGATGAAAATTATAGGTATGATTTCTTAATTAATTCAAAATATATAATTGAAATACATGGAAGGCAGCACTTTAATCCTTCTATTGTGATTGATGCTTGGAATAAAAATCAAGATATTACTGAAAATGATAAAGCTAAAAAATTATATGCTGAGAAAAACGGATTAAAAGTTATCTATTTTACTTATCAAAAATCAGACTATATTAAATTTGGTTATTTTGATAAAGTATATACGGATATAGATAGTCTTTTTAAAGATTTAAATATAGAACTTGTTGAAGATCCTGATTATGAAGAGAAATATAATAACTCGGTTTCATTAGAATATAATGAAAACTTAGCACTCAATGAGATAAATTCATATATTAGAGATAACAATATTTATACAAGAGAAGAAATAAAGAAATCACGTCCAGATTTATATTGGAAAATAGTTAAATTTAATCTTAGAAAAGCTGTTGATTTTTGTAGTTGGTGGTCCGAAGATATGCTTTTAGAATTTATAAAGACTAAAAATCTAAACAATAGAAAAGAGTTTTATTCAAAATTTGGAGATATTTATTGTTATTTTCTTTCTAAAGGATTAATAGATAAATATATAAAATAAAAAATATAGAGGTTGGATTTAATTTCCTTCCTCTATTTATTTTTTTTAATTTAGTTTTTTAAATCTTATTGTATATTGACTTAAATCCTTCCACATATTTACACCCTTTTCCAGGATGAAATTTAACATAGGATTTTCTACCCAATTTGGGATTAAGTCTTCTCGTTTAGTATCACATTCTACAACAAGATCTTTACAGTTCATTATTTTATCATACAGTCTAATTAATGCATATGCGCTTCCTGTAAATTCAATAGTATTTTCATCTATTGTTTTAAGAGGACATGCACATTCATAGGCTGCTCCTGCTAATAAGTCAAATAATAACTTAATCTTGGGACCAAATGATGCACAATAATCTGTATAATATGTATCATAAAATTTTCTGATTTCAAATATTTTACTCGTCGGAACATAATTTGTGTTTGAATCCACTATATCTAATATTTCTACTAGAGTTGGACTATATCATCATCTATATTTCAAGATGGATCGCACTTCGGAATATAGAATTTCACTATAAACCTACTCCATAAAGGATAGTCTCTACACCTTCATTTTATTAGCTTGGCACGGTATTAGCATATTATTTCTAACTTAGCTTTTACCGTTAGCCTAGATTTTTCAACCTAGACACCCTACATTTATAGGTTCACGATCTTTTTCAAATAGAATTACTTCTATAAGCCACAATTCTACTTATGGACTACTATAATTGGTTGTAATGGTACTTCCCAACCTTCTTCAATTGATTCACGTATATTATTAAAGAATCCTGAGGCCATAATACTTGCCGTACCTCCCTGGATCGGTAGGTTAACAGCCAATCTTTCACATCGACTCTTTAAATTACCTATTTCCCATTTATCAGTTGCTTTTTTCCACAAATCATATTCTTTAATTTTTAACTTATCACCAAGCATTGTATTTATATATCCCTGTTCATCAAATACATATTGTTGTTGCTTGGCTATATATTCTCTTAATTTCGGAAAACTTGTATAAAGACCTTCGATAATATGTTCGGCCTCTTCTAATGAACAGTTTAATCTCTCAGCCAATGATCTTTTTCCTAATCCATATAATACACCTAAGAAAACTGTCTTGAATCTTTTTCTCCACATTTTCTTTTGTTTTTTATCTAGCTGGTCAAATCTATCACCTAGATATAATTTAGCTGAATATATATAAATATCTTCACCTTTATTGAACTTATCTATTAAGTCAGGGTCTCCAGAAGCAAATCCCGCCGCCTTGACCTCAGCACTACTACATTATGTTCAAGAGATTTCGCTACTATCTCCCAGTTCTCTTATGAACTTCTGCATATCTCTATACAGTTCAGACTATATCTTAATCTCACTCTATTTGAGATTCCTACCTTTTCCACTATCAATCGCTTATAGTGTACTCCCTAAATCGGGATAGTCGTTGAAGGTTATTTTTATAAATTCTATAACATTATTCTTAATTGAATTTGGAAATATTTCCGTACTACCATATAAATTGAAATAATTTTCATTAAAGAATTTTTCTTTTATTTTCTTTTCAATTTCTATAATTTCTTCAGGATTTCCTTTTACAATCAAGGTTAGATTATGAATTGTATGAGTTCTATTATCTTTTTCTCTAATTTCAAGATCATAAGTCCACCCTATTTTAAAAGTATTTTCTATATCTGTATCTGAAATGTATAATATTGCTTCAGTTAATTTTCTTTTCTTAGACACATTTATAGATCTACTATATTCATTGTTTATGAAATTTTTAGGTTGTTGCCAAGGATGAGTATGTTCCAGGGCTTGTTGTTTTCTAGCCTCTGATATACCTTTAGCTTTACGTTTAAGTGCATCAGCAGACATATTACCAGATAGAAATGGATGTGTTCCATTATTAACTCTTTCCTTAGCTATTCTAGATCTATCAATATTAAAGAAATTGTGCGTACCATTTTTTAAATTTTCTTTATTTCTATATTTAGTTGCACAAGATTTTGAACAAAATTCACTTGTAGAATGACATGGTTCAAATTCTTTTCCACATTCTTTACATATTCTCTTTTCTTTCATATAATTAAATTTATAAAAATCTTCCCTGCTGATTATCTTCAACATTACTTGCTAAGACTTTCCAGCAATTAAATAGGTTAATTTATCTTAAGGTCACCCCTAAGTGACACTAATATTTTAATGTCAAAATAAGTTTCAATAAAGTCTTCATCTACTATATTTCCATTTTCGTCGTAATGATATGGAGTTCGCAAAATATCTTTAAAATCTGCATGACTAATGATTGTATGAAATGCAGAAGACCAACGTTTTGAACTCTTCGTATTTACTTCATATCTAGTAAATACCTTACGAACTGCACCAGGTTCAGATGGATCAGCTTCTCTTATTGGAATATGTTTTTTATCCTCAATGATCCACTTACCTTCATTCATCATTCCATCGATATAAGTTGATAAAACCTTAGAATTCTTTTTATATAATAGATAATTTAATACAAGTTTTCGAATAAAGAAGAAGTTGTTATTGAAATCAGACTCATTAAACGGTTTAGCATATTCTAGATGTTGATCATTTGTGATATAGCTGAAAAATTGTTCTTGAGCTATATAACCATTAAAACTTCCCCAGATATCTTTCATTTGATCACATCCTGGAGTTTTATAATATTGCATAGCTAATGTATAAACTTTTTCTGGATAATCTGTTTGTTCAGGATTAACACCATTACAAACCTTTTCCATACTATCTGAAAAATGTTTATAAGCATCATCAATAGTTTCTATACCAAGCTCACTATAAAACTTCTCTTGGTTATTCATTTGTTGAACACTATCAAATATTGATGCAAGATAGGCTGTTTCTGGTTTATATAGTTCAGTAAATTCCAAACAAATGGCCGAATTCTCTTCAGGGCTTCGTACTTTAAAATAATTTGAAGCTATAAAATCAGAATACTCAACTAAACCAAATTTCTGACCAAATCCATATATTTCTTGAGGTATATTCTTTATATCATTGAGTTGTGTACTGGATATTTTTCTTAATTCAGTATAAGCTCTTTCATAATATAAATACTTCTCAAGTTCTATATGTTTTTCGTTTATCTTTATTTTATCAAGCCCGATTAATGGTATAATTTTTTGACTAAGTAATTGTATAAGTTTTTTCTTACCTCCTACAGTATTATCTATTTTCTTTTTTAATACTTTTTGGCCAGTTTTCTTATACAACTTGATCATCTCACATTCTTCCATAGCCTCTCTTGTATATTCAATAAACTTTTCAGCAAATTCAGGCCCATATTCCATTAACAGTTTTCCTTCATTTAATCCTAGCTCATAAGTATCAAGTTCATCTACATTATTAGTTAGGATATCTTTAGTAATCAAAATAGGATCACCGTTAAAGAATCTATTTGAATATAGAAGTTTTTTAGCTAGATCAGAATATTTTTCTATATTAGCCATTTTCTTTGCATGTTTAGCCATCTTAATATAACATCTGGCCGTAGCTCCGAAAGTTATACCCCAAGCCATCATTTTCTTACAAAACAGTGAATATTCCAGACGTAGAGGTTCATCTATATACAGTCCGAAATTATGTAATCTAGCTCCAAGTCTAGCATTATCCATAAATGTTCTTATAGCATCTTCCGAATATTCATTTTTCTTAGTTAGGTGTATCATCAAAGTATAGAAAGCATCAAGATTACAATACTTTCCTAGAATCTCAGACGGTACAGCCATAAACCCATTAAAATACTCAAGAATAAGTGCTCTAAATTCATCTACATAATCCGGATATCTAGAACATAATAGTTTCCACTCATCAGTTTTTTCAAGACTATCTACACTATCAATTCTAAGTACTTTATGTTTATCCTTCTTAAGTTTTCCCTCTTCGGTATACAACATTCTATCAATAACTTCAGAAATCCAATCAAATTCAGTATCCCAAACTTTAGCATGTAAGATTCTCTGTGCTGTATACTTAAGACTATATTTTTTATTCTCATGAAAACCATCGAGAACATTATATACTGAAGCGTCGAGTAGGTTATATAGATCAACTCCAAATATTCTATGAGATACTGCCTGCTCATACTGAAGGTTATATGTTACTAAATGAGATTGGCGTCTGTAAAGAATGTCACCCAATCGTTTAAGCAATGTATTATACTCTTCTATTGTTGCAGTATGTCTTATATCAGTTAAGCTTATAAATGCTCCAAAATACCGATTACATAAAGATAATCCGGATAATTCAAATATTTTTTCTAGAGCCATACCAGAAGCCTCAAAGTCAAATCCTAAATCCTCATCTTCTGGCAAACTATCTAACCAATCCAAGAATCTCATCGCGCCTTGGAAATCATGAATAACCTTAGATTTAAACCACGAGAAATCTACATCTTGGGTAAATTCTTGGCTCATAAATAGGTTAATGATATCTTGGCTGGGGAAATCATCTATAACTTTGACATAACTTCCACCTTCAACACTAAGACGATCAAGCTTAACACAGTCGGCCCAATTTTCGCTTCTAATTCCGGCGTGTAATTGGCTCTTATCAAAAAAGAACTTAAATCCACCACCGCCGACAAGTAAAGCTGCATCTCCTGGGCCGAGAGTTAGTGCTTGTTTTAATTTTTCTGGTTCTATTTTTTCCAGATCTGTTGTTAAATAAATTTCGTTTCCTAATCCTGCTCCCCAATAAGTCGCATATACTGGGGTTTCATTTGGATCAATAATAACTAATCTTCTATTCATAAAAACAATATTATTATACAAAGACTGGACACATATCCAGTCCAAGAATAAGGAGAATAAAACCAAATATAAGCAAATTTCTTATATATAGAATGTTATTTAAAAAATTAATTTGTAAAGAGGAAATTATTTTTAGGAGGGTTAAAAAGGTTGATAATAAAGATGTATGTTCTGTTTATAATTGTAATTTTTATAGAGAAGGTGTACAATTTTGCAGAACTTATATTGGTAATTTATGTTTTAAAACGATTAATGGCGTAAATTATACATATATGCCAAAGCGAACATGCTTATAAAACAGAAAATAAATTATAAAGATAAAAGAATCTGTTTTAAGAGAGTACTGTTTACTATTCAGATGATAACTATTTGTAATGGGGTTAATTGCAAGTATTCGGCAACTCTTTCAATACTTGGGGGAAATAATAGAGGATTAGTAGTAAAAGTCCGTCAGTTATCAAGTGATATGTGTGATTTATGTGGTAGAGCCAATGCTATATGTTTCCACCAGCATCTTCAATTTTATTATGTTCCAATATGTTAATAAAACGACTTGCTATTAGGAATGATATATGTTTAATTCGTGTATTAGGACCGAGGAATTTCGTCATAGAAACAAAATGTAAAAGATATGGTTGTGTTCATAGAGATCCTAAATATAACTGCTTTAATGATTTATCTAATGTATGTATAGTGTGTAACGAAACTAGTAAAATAATAACATATAGAAGAAATACAAAATATTATGCTAAATATTGTTATATACCTAGATGATAAGAAAGAAATTAGCAGTATATAAAGAAACAGTATATGTTAGAATATACTTTGATAGTGAAATAGATAAGAGTGCCTGTGATGTAGTAAAATGTGGATTTGGTTGTAAGTCTATGTTTGGAGACTACATTATAAAAACAAGAAATTCTCCAACATGTAAATTATGCTGCTTAGTTTCTGATAAACTTAATGCAAATGAAAGAAGATATGGCTATACTTATGTTTATCAAAAGGGCAATAATTTGTAGTGGAGTTGCATACACCGGAATATTTCTATTATTATGTTAATAAAAAGAAAGGTGATAATAACTGATACAATATTTAAAAGAATAAATATGAGTGGGTGCTGTGGTAGTATTTGTTCTGTGTGTAAAAATAATAATGGTTATGGTGATATATGTTACTTATGTGATAAAGTATTAATTGTATATAATTTACAGGATTGGATTACTACTAAACATGCATATATCTATCAAAATAAAAAATAGAGGACTGAACTTAATCAATCCTTATTTTCTTTTATTCTTTCTAAATACCAGCATAGCATTTTATATATTGCTCTCTTATATTCTACATCACCACAAGCTTCTAGACAATCTTTATGTGTTTCAACTCTATCATACATACAAACCCACATATTAGTAGTGACATCTGGAAATATAATTAATTGAAACTCACCTGATTCATTTTTTATTTTCTTTGGTAATAAATTGATTAAAGCGTCAGTAGTCCAGGCGGGTATAGCGACGTCTTTTTGATTTTCGTACTTTTCTATTATTTTGTTTTTTACGTCGAGATAATTAACGCCTGGAAGAACTGACGGATAGTAAAAATTTGATACATATACTAGGTCTGCTGTATTTTGATCGATCCCTAAGGTGATTAATTTCTCTGACTCTTCTCTTGATGTATAGTTCATATCAATTTAAATTTCAAATCAATACCGCAGTGTCTAAGTATATTCTCTAGTTCGTGAAGATAGGACAGTTCTGCATTACATACGGACTCCATTTCTTCATTATCTACATGAATTGACCAAGTATTATGAGAATTTATATAATTCTTATCATTTCTTAGTATAATTCTTCCATCTTTACTTACCCATTCAAATAAACCTGGTATTACATAATCAGGTAAAGCATTCCTGTATGTAAATTCATTAAGCTCTAAAATATCTTTAGTAAGTTCAATAGGCTTAAAATCATTGGGGTCTTCTTCAAAAAAATCCTTAGTCATTGTTATAGGAATCCAACCACCCCAATGAGGATTATTAAAAAGTACTGTATTTCCCAGTTTAAGATCTTCAAGTATTTTTTTCATCTATTATTGAAAACTTATTGTGTAAGACTTTGTAAAAATATCTTTCTCTATCTTCTTTCTTAATTATCCTATACCCATCTATTTCTGGGCACGTATTACCTCCGGAATCTGTAAAGAATGATACACAGGTTAGTTTAGATAAGTCTGGAAAATTCTCAGTTTGGTATAAGAAGATGTGAATATTTTTTTCACTATTATGTTTATGAATCCCACAATCTACTAGGCGTTCTGGAAATTGTAAAATAATTCCAGCCTCCTCTTTCAACTCTCTTATAGCAGCATCTCTATCACCTTCATTTTCTTCATTTATACCTTTAGGAAAATCATATCCCCCTTCAATGGGCTTCTTATAGCCATGACATCCAAGTATATCGCCGGATTTATTAATTATTACTATAGCATTAGTTGTCTTCTTCATCGTATTCTTCCTCATTATAGTCCCACCATCCAGTTTCATAATACTCTGATCCAAAATTATCTTCGGTGTATTCTCGGAATGGCATATCAAATCTATCACAATCTGGCATATCTTCTCCTGGTTCTGGTAAATATTGAAATTCACTATCTATTATCTCTGGGCAGTTATCCAGTACCCATTCTTTAGGGGCACTTACTGTAAAATTAGTAGACATATCAATACATCCACTATAAATACAGAGTTTATTTTCTTTAGCCCATGAATCTGAATTGAATGAGAGATTTAGATCGTCTCCTAACCACTCTTTGAATTTTTTGGTATTTGGATAATCTTTTCCACAAGACCAATTATTAACTGAGAAATAAATAATATCTTTCATTATTAAATTTTCGATTTGTTTTTTAAGATATAGCGTTTCGGCTTTAGTCTGTTCGAATGTCCACGTATCCTTAGTATCACCAAAATGTTGAGTATCAAATCCAACAACTCTATATGTACATTTCGACTCTGTAAACTCTGGAATTCTAGTTATTGGTATTATTGTTAGCGGTCTATTTAAGAAGTTTATATTATCATCAAATGTTATTCCACCGTGAATACTTATTATTTGATCTAAATCATTATATGGTAGTTGATTATCAAAAGCCACATAACCGTTATACAGTCCACCATCAATCATACCGCTTTGTATAGATTCAAACAAACCGGACTCTCTTAGAAATGCAAACAACATAAAAAATCTTCTTCGTTTTTCTCAAGTCCGAGGAGGTTCATAAATATTTGCCTCCCATCAGCGCTGTTTAATACCCAAGCAGGTTTAGCTTCATATACACTTCTTTGATATGTTCCGTATTTTGGATCGGTATGTTCTTTATACTCTTTCCATATAAATCTACCATATTTCATACCCGGCTCATAACTATTCCAATCTATATTTTCTCTATCCTTTAATAAATCTAGTTGTTGATCTACGTTAAGATTCAATAAGTCTTTGTGAGGTAAATAAGACTGTGCTGTTTGAGATTTTGAATTTCGTATACAATCATTCTGTCTATATAGGAACCAAGCAAATACATCATTATCAGTTGGCACATTCCAAACCTTACAATCAAATTCACACAATGTAGCATTAGGATCTTTCTGCAGTCTTAACTTATTAAACATACCAGTCGCCATAGACGGAATAATTGATAGAAGTTTACACAGACGGTATTCAAAAAATGGATTACTCTCTTCTTGACGTGAATCTATGAAAAAACTAATCTCATCACTTTGAACATATGCGAATTTACAACATTGAATTTTGGCGATACAATATTCGGCCGTTTTATTCATTAGATCTATAAATTCTGGATCAAACGGCTTCTTATATTTATTTTTTATAAGCTTACTAAAACTTCGGCCGTCAATCATCGCCAGTACAGGTTGCTCTTTCAATAATTTTATATCGGTTTTACTTCTGTACTCTAACATTCTATTTTCTAATTCTGACATAATGTTTTTTTTAATTTTTTCTACATATAAGGTTTTATACATTTTCCTTATATATATATGATATATAAATTATAATGTTATGTTATATAAGTTGTGTAAGATAAAATCCGGAAAAATATTAAGGAGAGAGTATAATCCAAACTCATCCTATAATTATTGCCGGGGATGTGATTGTAGCAATAATATGGGTAATTGTCTGTTGATGTCTAAAGATATTAGATACAAATTGTGCGATGAACAGTATTATATTTGGCGTAAACACCGTAATAAACTAGTATATCGTCCATGCTTTTAAAGAGATATAGGATTTCAAACAGTAAGTATAAAAGAATATTACATTTCGACTGTAATATATGTACTAGTTGCAAATTTTATAAAGATCACTTCTGTCGGGCTGGAATACTTTCATATGTTAGTCCCAATATATGTTATGTACCTAATTAGGGGAATTATCCTCTTTTATTTTCCTTATACTTGTGATATAAACCTAATAAAAATATATGAATGAAGAGAAAGCAAGTCAAAAAACTATTACTAGAAAATCTTTATAGAAATCCAGATAAAACAACAAAAAGGATGTACATATTTGGATTTAAAGAAGGTGAAATAGTTAAAAAATTTTGCTCAATAGATAATTGTATTTCTGAAGTAGAAAACGAAACAACCATTGGAAAACAGCTGATAGATCTAGTATTAAGATATTCTAAGGGGATTGATAAGTTATGATTAAGTCATATTTAGAAAGTATTGATAATCTAGACTCAATATTATACGACAAAAAGATGCTTAATGAACCTGTATATGTTTATAAAGAGTTAGAATGTGAACAATACTTTTGTGCAGTCTTTGATTATGCTAATAAAGAATTCAAAGATTTTACAACAAGTGGCGATTTTAAACTTGGTAGAATCATAAAACACTTTAAATTATCATATCAACCTGAATTTATAAGTAAGGTAGTATCAGCAAATAAAAAAAAGAAAGTTTTTTAGAGGGTCAAAGCAAATTAGATTCTTCTTCAAGTATGATGGTGAAATACTGTCTCTAATAGATGTGTGGAATGAGAAAGAGGGATATATAAAACCAAAGGAATATAATGATATGTTCTGTATTCCAAACTATATTGAATCTAGTATACTTATATCTATACAAATCCTTGATAAAAAATTCATAGACTCAAATCACGGTCTTATAATTAGAAGAAATAATGGAACAAAAATTAAGCTATGATAAATGATAAGGAAATAAAACAGAGATCACTTATTGCTGCTCGAATAAAATATGAAAAAGAAATAAATTTAATTTCTGAAAAAATTAAAGAAACTGCGGATAACGGTGAATTCTTACTTTACTTCGATCCTAAACCTTTAAAAATAAAACGATCAGAGTGGACTGGAATTCTTAATGTCTTTGATAATGTTGGATTTGATACCGGAATTAGTGATGAAAAATTACTTATAACCTGGTTTAAAAATCTTAACGAAATAAACTTATTAGAAAATTATGAAAAGACAGAAATTGATTGAAAACTTAGAGAGTATCATAACCAAACTTAAAAACTGCGAGAATGATGATGTAGTTGTTTGGGCCTACGATCCAGCTTATGATGAATGTGGTGGGTCTTGGATAGTGATGGATGGAAATTTTGAAATAGATGATAAAAACCATTTAAATATATTATGAGTAAACCTGTATTAAGCGTCGGTATACCTTGTCCGATGATTAGAGAGGGAGACAAATTAACCTCGATCGTAGTAGATTCTGTTTTAAAATCAGGCTATGCTATTCACAACCTAGATGTTATTGGTATTACAGAATCGGTAGTAGCTAGATCTCAAGGTAATTACGTAACAGTAGATGATGTAGCTGAAGAAACCAAACGTATATTTGGTCAGGATGCAACTATTATGCTTTATAATCCAATATACTCTAGAAATAGATTTGCAATGATTTTAAAGGGTATAGCAAGAGGAGCGAAAAAACTTATTATCCTAATGCCGAGCCGAGATGAAGTTGGGAATGTAAGAAATAATCACCCCTTCACTGGCCAGAATTATGATGAATACTACAAACAGATAGTAGAAGCCGAGAATTGTGAGTGCGTTATTCTTGATGGACTACAGGGAGGTAGATATGATAAAAACTACTTTAATTCTTGGATAATGAATAACCTAGCTTCACAAATTTCTGGATATCTTGATTGTACACTTCATAATAACGGATTCTCAAGTTTGTGTCTTCATAGTTGGTATTGTTTTAATCCAGTATATACTCTTTATGAATATTTTAAAGATAGGTGTGAATATGGGTTACTTGGATCTAATAAGGCAACTGAAGAAAAACTTAAACTGTTCCCATCTAAGAAGGGAGCTCAGAAGATATGTAATGAAGTAAAAGATGAGATCCTAGAAAAAACTGGAAAAGATGTAGTAGTTTGTGTATATGGCGACGGTTGTTTTAAGGATGCATCAAGTGGTATATGGGAATTTGCTGATCCTGTTACAATGCCTGCTTATACAGACTCAGAGCTCATCGAATCTACTCCAAATGAAATAAAACTTAAGGCATTAATCGATAATAGTGCCTCAGATGTAGAAGTTAGGAGAGAACTTAAAGCTAAAGAAAAAGATCTTAAGGGTAGTATGAAATCTCAAGGAACTACACCTAGATTATGCCGAGATTTATTAGCTTCACTTATGGACTTAACTTCAGGAAGCGGAGATAGAGAAACGCCAGTAGTTTTAGTTAAAGGATACTTCGGATAAAAAAGAAAGAGGGAGGAGATTAAATTCTCTCTCTTCCTTCTTTATTTTTCTTTTTTATATAAAAGTTCTAGTTGTATTGGTCTTAGTGTGAATAGTCTGGAATCACCCCAACAAACAAAATCATTTTTATTTTTTAGTGTGAAGGCAGTTCTAATCCCCTCAGTACTTATAAATTCGATTCCACCAGTATTAGTCTCTCTATACTCTAGTGTTATATTTCCACTACCGTCTATGAATCCAACTTTACATATGTCAGTAATCCACTCTGGTATAGGTTGCTCTCCATATCTCCAAGTCTCTATTCGCTTAGGGTATTTATCATTTCGCCCCGACTGTATATAGTAAGTTTTCATCTCAATGTTCCGATATCAAGATCATTTATGTTTGCATCTATTTTTTGTATCGTTAGAAATTTCACAACAGACGCAAAGAAATATCTAGGATCTTTTATAGAAAAAGATTTAAAATATTTATTGTTTTCTGATGATTTCCAAAAATCTATTATAATTCCAATAGATGATCTTTTAAAGTACATAATTTTTGAATCAGAAGTATAGGAACAATACATATTAACGCTATCTTCCTGCTTTTTAAATATTCCAGTATTTGAATTCTTGTATATTTTATAGAATTCGTCAGTTCCAAGTCGTCTTGTTTTGAATACTGGACTACTTATACTGGATGCTGTAAGTGATATTATATTTTTCGAATAATCCTCTAATTTAATATCTCCAAGATCTGATATTCTAGTTATACAAAATCCTATATGTGTTTCAAAAATCTCAAGTGAATATAGAATTGATATTAGATAAGTTTCACACAACTCTCCTCCTCCATCTATATAACCACAGCTTTCGTATAAGCTAGTAAATTTAGTCTTATTTATTCCTTTAGTGCTTGGGAATAGATGATCAGAGAATACAAAAAATACGTCTGAAAATTCCTGTAACTTATCTATAGCATTGTGTTCTTCTGGTGATATTGGAAACTTATCACTATCTATTAATATTAATGATATAGTTGAGTGTTTCGGTTGATGTAATATATTAATTTCGTTTTTCATTTTATTATAATTTTTTACATATATAGGGATATGGGGGCCTTTGGGACGTAAATATCTTATTTATGTAGAATTAAAATGATAATTTATGTGTATGTATTATGAAGATAGATTTTTTGCTAAAAAAGATATAGACTGTTATATGGTTTTTAAGAAGAGAAAATTTAATATTTTTGGAAAGAGAACCATAAGACGGCGGTTGAGGTTTTGGCCAAGAAATGGAAAACTTATTTATGGTAGTTTTAAGGTCGATCGAAAGTATAAAAGAATTGATAGGGCTGGTATTTTCTCATACGTATCTTGGTGTCCCGTTGGTGTAGGCGGTAATCAATATGAAGTGTGGTTATGTAAAATTCCTAATGGTTCTGAAGTATTTAGAAATTCTTGGGAATATGCATCGGATCAACTAGAATTTATACGCAAATGTTAATAAAAAGAAGAGTTTGGAGAAGTCTTATAAGGTTTAGATTTATAATACCTGGTTCGTTATATATCTTTCAGTATAATTCTTCGCAAATTAGAAAAATTATTTATAATCTAAACGCTAAATAATTTTAAATATATTTATGTCGGTACTAAAGAAAAGAAAGATTTTATTAGTAGAGAGACCCGACGAAAATAATTTAAAACTCAACTTTACTAGAAAATCTCGTATCTCTATCTGTAAAAGTTTCTGTGATTATAATTCTATTGTCTGTCCGTATTATGAGCATAAGGCTAAACTTTGTTGGCTTACGTTTATGAGATATAAAAATACTAAATCGGATTTATTTCATGTTTGTTCTATCCTTAATATGGAGAAATCTAGTTTTATTTATGCTCTTGAAAAAATTATATAAAGTAAGAAGGACTTTTGGTGTTTTATGGTTAAGCAGGACACATAATCAATCTTGTGCTATTGTGTGTAAATATTACTCTCATCCCATAGAGTGTAATTTATATAAAAGTATGTGTCTTAAAATGCTAAGGGACGCTACTGCTATTTGTGAAAATACCCACTTTAGTTTTAGATATATTCCAAGAGAGGGCGTTATTAAAAATAAGTAAAATATATAGATCTAGTAAATTTATTAGAACTATTAAAATAGAGGAATTTTCAGTTGGATGTGAACCAGATAGATGTAGATTATTTGTTGATTCAGAACACCCTAGTTTATGTCTAAATGGCAAGGCCTACTTACTTATTTATGTTATGTATGAAGATTAATCATTGTGTTTCTAAATTTGCCTATGTTAATTAAACGGACAATAATATATAATGACATAATATTAAAAAGAGTAAAACTTAAAATAGGTGATGGTGTTTGTTTCTACTGTAAATATTATCAAAACGGAAAAGTCAGTTGTCCAGATAAAATACGATTACTGTGTACTCGAGCTAGTGAACTTATTACGGGTTTTGAATGGGAAAATAATAGAGACAGCACAGTTATATATGACTATGTTTATGATACTAAAAAAGCTCCTAATATCAGAAACTCTAATATTGAGCAGAATAAGTAATTGCAGCAGTAATTGGCGTTGGAGATGTACTTTGTGTAAGTACTGGAATTCAGATGATGTTGATAATCCAAGAGAGTGTACTAGATTAAGGTTTGACACTGATGAAAAAAATCTTGGAATAACAATATTTGATAAATGTAATTATATATGGTATCGATACACAAACCACATTAAAGTTAAAAATTATTTATATGTTATTAAAAAGATATAAGATAACGCAAATAATATTTAAAGAAGAATTGAGATTGTTAATTTTTGAAAGAGTGCCAATTGTAGGGCCGATAAATTTCTGTAATCACTCCGGTAAGGGGAGTTGTGTGTACTCAGGTACTCTAGATTGTTTGGGAAATATATGTGGAAAATACGTTGTGCATAGAGAGTATAAATCTAAGGACATAAGAAATTTAAAATTTAGATATTTAATAAAATAAAAAAGGGAACCAGTCCCTTCTTTTTTTTTAATCCCAAGTTATATCAACTACAGAATCAATAAGTCCATAATCTTTAGCTGCTTGGGCTGTCATCCAGTTATCATTTTCCATATCTAGCAAAACTTTATCTATTGGCTGACCAGTTCTTTGCGCTAAGATCTCTGCCAACTCTCTTTTTAGCGATATTATCTCTTTATATTCTATCTCTATATCTGTTGCTTTTCCCTTTACTCCTCCGCTAGGTTGGTGTATCATTATTCTTGAGTGTGGTAGTGCTGATCTTTTTCCACGCTTTCCACAAGATAATATCATAGCGCCAAAAGACGCAGCCAAACCAGTACAATTAGTGGCAACGTCTGATTTAAGTGAAGCCATTGTATCTAATATTCCATACCCATCATATATAGAACCACCAGGACTATTAATAAAGATCCTAATATCTTCTCCTGGCGCACACGAATCTAAGTATAACAATTGGGCCACTACGATGTTACTGCTATCAGAATTTACCTCCATTCCAAAGTATATAATCCTATCCATCATTAATCTTGAGAATACATCCATTTGGGCCACATGTAATTCTCTTT